>Ga0123342_1000381_pt1 | contig 68161 bp, 25 predicted proteins | sample Turbeawhitnodule_FD_89960 | JGI IMG/M metagenome (GOLD analysis project Ga0123342, IMG submission 89960) | Root nodule microbial communities of legume samples collected from Mexico - Turtle bean Mexico white nodule | ecosystem: Host-associated > Plants > Roots > Nodule | place: Mexico: Nepantla... | reverse complement strand
TTTTTATTTTATTAATTAAAATTAATTTTGTTAGTTGAATCAATGTATTTAGATAATTTTAATATTATTTATGATTCTTTAAATTATGTTATGTTATATATATATATATATATATATATATATATATATACAAAATTATTATTAATAATAATTTTCATTATTAATATTATTGTATGAAGGGTACTATGGTCTTTTCATCTCATTCCACCCTACTCCAATTATGAGAGGATCTTAAAAATTCTCAACTTTTCATTCACTCTCACTCTCACCATCCCCTTCTCATAGAAACAAACAAGGATGACACCCATTCACCCCACCCTCAACCTCCACCCCCCAAAATCAAACACACATTAATATATCTATATATTCAATAGTTTCTCAACTCAAATGTCTAGACATAATATTTAACATTCAATTGCATCAATGCTCATTGCAAACCTTGAATTAAAAATAACTAAGGAATTAGTATTTTTATTTTTATTTTCAGGTTTAGGAGGTTACTTTAAGGAATTTGAGTAATGTAAAATGTATAGTGTGAATGTTGGAGTCATGAATAAGGTAATGGAGTGAGAAAGTGTAAGAAATTCATGAAACTCAATCCCAATTAATAGACTAAGAAAATATATAATAGGAATTCCTGAAATCCAACATCAGGAATGTTCATTTTACCAAGTTATATCATCCAAGTTTTTAGTTATTTTAAGTGTGTTGAATTTAAATATTAAAAACTTATAAATTTAATGCATTGATATAATTACAAAATTTATTATAATTAGCAATATTAGGCATTAGTTAAACAAACGGAAATATTTAAAAAAAACATAATTGTACTTTCTAATTTTACTACTTACACAGTTTAATACAGTTGTGAAAGAGATAAAAAAAAATAGACAAGACTAAAAGCCATAACTGATAAAAAGAAAAAAGTGTCTATAGAAAGTTATTCTAGTTATTGACGATTAGGTCAATGGTAGATATACTAGCCAAGAAGATGTTGTGATATGCCCTTTGAGTTGGGTGAATTGCATCCCAGAATACATACTTCGATGGATCAAGGCACACATTTGAAATCTTATTACACAATATTGATGCTTCAATCAACCCACTTCCACAGCACCCACTATCAACCTCGTCAAATCCTACCACATACAAACAAAACAAAATTATTATTGAATCCATATTTTGTAATATTTTCTATTACGGCCGATCACCGTATTCAAAGTGTTGTCTATTTTGAATGTCGATGTTTCGTCATGATTTTATTCTTAAAAAATATTTTGGTGGGTTAGAGGAAGAAGGAGTATATAAATTTCCCTTAACTCTCGACTAGGGAAATTTATATAACTTTTCCTTCTCCGATCTATCAATATGTTTTTTAAAGACAAAACCGTGACGAAACACCAATTTTCAAAACATACAATACTTTTTAAATACGATGATTGATTGTAATTGAGAAAAGAAAACAAAGTAATAAATAATTTTACTAACCAAATATCTTGCGAGATTGAATCATATCGGCAATGGGTTTATATATGTCAACATAATAGATCTTAGCTTTTGAAGCAGAGAAATTCAGGTGCAATTGCATTTTCTGCAGTTCATGTTGAAGGAGAAGATTGTAATCTCTTGCAACAGAGGAATATTCATCAATGCAATGACGTTGGAATAAGGCATTAGGGGAATTCATGGTTATCATGAGTGGTAGACATCCCATTGGAGGTATTCCAGTTACTGCAATCTTTCGAGCACCTTCTGCCAACAAATTCTGAACAATTTTTTAACACTTTCACTCTTACTCGTGCAACAAGAGATAAACAATCTATTTTGTGCATATGATTATTTTAAATATTTCATATTAACAATATACGAAAAAAAAAAATGGAAATGGACTTTTTAGGGAATAATGTTAGAAGGTACATTGTTAATTAATATGTTTATTATTTGTACCCGAAAGTCAGATCACACAGTAGAAGGGTTGGTGTTGGGAGTGAGGGATGCACTAAATTTCAAACTTCTTAGTTACTACTTTCTTTATTGTTCTAGTTCATTATTCTTTTATATTTTTATTATTTCACCTAAATTTAATTAGCTTATTTATCTATTTATTGTCATATAAAAATAAATAGGACAAAAATAATTTTTCGGAAAGAAACAAAAAGTGTTTGTTTTATTTCTGAAAAAAATAATCTTAAACAGCACTTAAAAGGAAAGCAAGAAAATAATATTATAATAAAAAATTTGTGTTCGCTTCAACAATCATTATTTATATATAAATAGTATATTGTATATAGAACCCACGACACGGATTTATATATTATATAATTATGAATTATATAAATTGATAATAAAAATTGATAATAAAAATTTATGTACTAAGTATGTTTCAAAAAAATTTAAGCAGAAAGATATTTTTCATGGTTGGTTCAAAATGATTTGTTCTTTATTTTTATAATCATAATAAAAATTTATACATTAAGTTTAAATTTTAGAAAATTAATGTATTTATTCTTTTTAAAATTGTGTTAGACCCGTGATAGAATTGTCAGAAATCTAACAAATATTTTTTGAATTGGACACTTCATCGATACGTGTCCTACGAGTGTCGGTGCCTGATACATGTGTCCAACATGGACACATCATTTAAGAGAAGTGTCTAAGCTTCATATAGGTTATCAAGGTTTTTGCTAGTTAAAAAACATTGGTAACTAATTAGATATCCATTTAGAAATTATTTATCAATAATAGAAACTAATTTAAAAATTAATATATTTTTTAGTCTCTAAAATAGTATCTAATTTATTCTATATAGCAACTAATTATTTTTAATTTTTAAAATTTATTTCTATTTAACAATGTTGTAGCAGTGGGAATTTATCACTTGTAGAAAGAAAAATTATATTAAAAAAAATTACATTTCTCTCTTAATTAGTTTGAACACGAACCAGTAACTAGCAAGCAAACATTTTTTAATACTAAAAAGAAGTTGTATGTGCTGTGTCTGGTTTGGCACAGGAAGCAATTTGTTTCACTGTGTTTGTTTGTTTGTTTGTTATTGTAATTTAGGTTTTTTAGCGTTTGTGGGGTTCAGTTGTTATTAATTTTGATATCTAGCTAGTCTCAACCTCTACCCCTTTATATTGTCCCCTCTTCATTACCATTAAATTCTCTGACTCTCTTTGCTTTTACTTATTACTGAGAGTATTTTTTTATATATATATAAAAGTAGGTTGTTCAGTATCCCCTTTCCTTCCTCATTTTAAAATGTCCAAATCCCTATTCAATTGCCCCAAATCAACTGTGAAAAACGTTTACTGCTGAAGAATGTTGTCAGAATATTGCTAAAAGAATTTATAGTTTAAAAATATTCAAATTAATAACACTTTTTAATGATATTTTCTCTACTGAATTTCTTAATCAGTATCTTAAAGCACTGTTAGATCAAGGTTATGCTTTCCACCTACCATGATAAAAAAAAACACTTCTAACTTTCATCTTTTAAGATTTATATTAGAATTTTCAGCATACCTTTTTCCAAGCAACAAAAATTACTAGGTTTTCACGTAAATTCATTTTGACATTTTTTTCCCATCCACTAAAACATTCCTCTCATCTCTTTTCTTTCTTTATCAGTAGAATGGAGGAAGTGTAAGACATTTGATGCCAAAAAAAGGGAGAATAAGAAGTGATAGATGGAGAGCAATTCAATTTTACTCCACCTCTCATTAGTCAAAATATCTTTCATCTTATTCAATCTCTTCATTTTGAATATATCAGTAATTTAATTATACACGACAAACTCTGATCATTGGATAAGAAAATAAATTAAAAAATTACACTATCGTATTTATTCTGATTAACCTCAGAAAGAAATTATGTCTGCACAGAGCACAGCCTGATATAGTTTTTTTCTCTTGTGTTTTTGTTAAAGCAAGAACTACAGTATCCTATGCCTTTATGTTTGATGTTTTTTTATCGTATGTATGAAGATGAGCTTTCTATAAAGATTAGAACATTTTTGAATTGTCTCTTTTAATTAATTTATTTATTATTAATAAAAAAATTACAATATTATCTTCAGAAATGGTTTTATGAAACTTCTTGCACTGCTGTTCTTTGAAAATGAAGTTCATGTAAGCGTAAAGAAGAGATTAATGATGGAGATTTAAACATAAATATTAGCCTAGCATGGAAGCTAAAGTTTCAAATAAGAATTAACTGATTTGATGATGATAAATGCATGATGGGAGAAATTGAACCAACCTGTATAAAATCTGTGATGTGTTGGATTAAGAAGTTCTGATACGCTTGCAGAGTGTAGGTTTTTCTTCGTACAGGCAGACCAAAATAATTAATAACGAAATCATTTGTACCAGCACTGATGAAATACACAGCCTTCTCCACATGTTCTTCAATTCTTTGCTTACCCATGGCATCCTCCATCCTCTTTTTGCATTCTCTGAAATATTCCAACTGCTTTTCTAGTGGAATTACATTCTGAAATTAGTAACAGAATTTCACCTTATGAGTTTTACACTAAATACATACAGATAGATGCATAAACATGGAAAATATTACTTTCTCTATGAATCACACACTCCTATTAAGATAAAATTTCTCCTGAAACATTCTTAAATTGTCTTTTCTTTTAAATATATAATATTTAGAAGCCAAACTCAATCATTTAAAGAAAGTTAACCTATGATATGAAGTGCCTGGTTAACTGTGGCAATCTTTTACCACTCCATATAATGCATGACATGTTGAGTTATCTCTTTTAGCATTGGTTATGGGGATGTATATATTGATGATTTTCCAAATGAGAGAGTGAGACAGAGATAGAGAGTAGAGACTATTTTTGGGCAAGCAATATAACTCATAAAGAGAAAGAAAGAGAAATACGGTGATGGTTGGTGTAAGTGGGTCAAAGCCAGAACCAGCAGAGGCAAAACTGACTCCTGTCATTAGCTCTTCAATATTGGTGAGGCTTGGATCCAGATAAGGTGGAAGAAGCTCTTTCTTGAGACCTACGTATGAAGCTGCCGTGCATTTTACACACACCACCACAATGCAGCAGGTTAAGTTTATTATTATGTATATGATATGAGTGAGTATGAATATAAAACTATGATAATGAGTTACCAATGTAATCAGTGGCAAGCTTCCCATTGGTAAATCTCCCTGTAGGAACCTGGTTGGAAAAATCCAATCCATAAGGTGGAAAATTGCTCCTGAAAGGTGTCTTGATGTAGTTATTGTTTCCAGGGTCAACCGTGGAGTCTCCAAACACATAAAACCCTGAGAGTGTTTTGTTTAAAGCTTCAACTTTGGCCATGATACATAGCAAGCACAGAATGAAAATCTGCATAAGAGAAAGCAACAAGTGTGTATCACAAGTTCCCATGCCAATGGGAGCTGAAGATGTGTTTCAACTTGGAACTTGGAAGAGTGAGATGAATGACTATTAATATAGGTGAAGTACAACTACACAAGCCCACTGTTCATGACCAAAATAACCCTGTGGAATATGATGTTTTATCTGTAACTTTTTGCATATGAATTTATTGTGTGCTTTGGTTGGGAAATTATATCAAACTTTTCCTTCTATTAATGTTACAACTTCTTAACTACCCATGTTATTTTAATTAACTTTATCATACTGACAACACGATGGAGACAGATCACATTCATACCTAACAAATAAAAATATATTTACTTAACAATTTAGAATAGTAATATTTTAATTATATTTTTTTAACTTAAAATATTAATATAAATTATTATATTATTATAATGAACTGTAAGATGAGTGTATTTTACACTATTTTGCATATCTAGAATAGTCTGGCAGAAGGACGATTTGAACAATGGTTAGATAGGATTCAGCAATTTCTTCTGTCAAAAGAAATGAAGCAAAAAAACAAAGATTTGACAACATCCATTAATTATATATTGTTGTTCAACTAATCATTTTGCATCATTACATCCAAAAACAGCAAAAACGATTGTATCAGATTGTTTAATTTGTTCTCTTTTTATTATAGTTAATTTGCATGTGTCCGAACAAATTATATTGCAAAAACAATTGTGTAAAATTATTAGAGGCAAAATAGTTAGGTATGTGAGCTTGATGCCTTATGTACTTTAAAAATTAATAGAAAGACGAATCGAGCCAACAACTCATGTGTGAGTGTGACATGCGAGAATGCTTACAACTAAAACTAAATAATTGTATTCCTATTCTTCTCTTCTATAACATTGATGAGCCGGAAAATCTCTCTGTGTGTATATAAATATATAAACATTGACATTTCAATTCAATCTTTAAAATGAGAACAAGAGAGGTATAATTTTTTTAATAATTTTAAATTTTCTTAACACCATGTTAAGGATATCTGCAGATAAAATTTTCCGAAAGAGTTTTTTTACGAGAATTATTTTTTCTCTGTAATTAAATTTAAAAAAATTAAAAAAAAATCTCTTATATTAACTCTTTTAAAATATTGCTTCTAATCTATACATAAAATAATTTTTAGTTTATATATATTTTTTTTACTTTGAAAGTGCTTGTGAAACCGTTTATTTAAACACGCTCTTATCGTCTTAATAGTTCTACCTTATTTGTATGGTAAGTATTAAGCATGTTTTGTATTTTTGAAATATTAAATTTGTCTTTTTATTTAATACTTTTCATAAAATAATAATAAGAAAAATGTAGGAGAAATTATTTATTAATCATTTTATTCCTGTTGTGTGTTTTACGTTACGGATTCATAAGCGAGGATTCCTTTTTACACTCTATGTTTTCTTCTGCACCTTCATAAATGTTAAGAAGTTTACTTCTACACCCTCATAAATGTTAAAATTTTTACTTTGTTCCAGTTATATGAAGGTTTGTGTAATAGGCTTTCGAATCTAAAAGTTACTTATAAATTATATAATCTAAAATTTATTCTTAAAATATATTCTTTATATAATTCAGAAATATTTTTTTTAAAACAAATTAAATTATACAATTCAAAATAAACTTTTACAATAACTTATCGATTATGCAATTCGAAAAAATAGACTTCGAAGTACTAATCTCAAAAATACTTTCAGATTTTATAATGCAAAAGAGAGAAGAGTCAAGAGAGGGGTGGGTGTCTAGAGTTAATTTCATCCTTTACACACCCCATGGGGTGCAAAAGAAATCTCTTCCAGTGGGTATATAAAAGGGCCGACACAAAACAAGCCGAGCCCAAGTCCATTAGAAGTTGATGTGAAATCACGCAATCTGGAATTTGTTTGACCAAAAACAGAAATCTGGAAAACACCTGCGCCGTTTGGTTCATAGAATGAAAGCAGTTTTTTAAGGCCCAACCGTGCGCATGGTTTCGTGTTATGTATTTTAATCAACCTTCCATTAATTACTCACTTCCCTAATCAAACTTCCTATTCTTTCGCCCCAAGAAATTCTCTTTCTGGATTCCTTCACGTTACCTTCTTTTCACTTCGAATGGCTTCACACCACTCTTCTATATCCGCTTTCACTAATAATGAGAAGGATAGTTAAAAAAAAAAACAAGTTTAAGACCGATTTATTATTTTTAACCACTTTTCTCATAAATTAGATTCTTAATAAATTAAGTCTTATAATTTAGACACAATAAATCTTACAATAGGAAGGATTTAATAAATTATACAAAAAAAAATAAAAAATAAGAAGGTTACCAGCTATGTAGCACATACACTGACACGGATACTGATACGACACGGACAACACACAAATACGTATAATCTCTAAAATGTAGGACACGGGGACACAAATCTATATATTGTATAATTATAAATTATATAAATTGACAATAAAGATTTATGTACACAAGTATGTTCCAAATATTTTTTTGGAGAAAAAAATATTTTTTCATGATTGGTTCAAAAGGATTTGTTTCTCATTTTTACAATCATAATACAAATTCATACAATAAGTTTGAGTTTTATAAAATTAATGTATTTTTCTTTTTTAAAATTATGTTAAAATCGTGCTATAATTGTCAAAAATTCAACAAATCTTTTTTGAATTGGACACTTAACAGATACGTGTCCTACGAGTGTCATACGAATCAGTGTGGTGTCTGATACGTGTATCCGACATCGACACGCCATTTAAGAGAAAAGTTTAAGATATTATTAGTCTCTCTTTCTCTCAGGTTGAAATTAATATTTGGTACATGTAGCTTAGTAGTAATCTTTGTTTAACTTGTATCCGTTGTAAGCTAGATTAGAGCAACCGGTATTGGTTTGACTAACAAAACATTAAAATAGTTCCACCAAACTTACAATGCTTCCAACCTTGAGCAAAAGGCAACAAAGTCCACCCTTGCCAGCTTTCAAATGCTTATGCCTCTCTGTTTCGTAATGTTTTATCCATGAATGTAAGGAACGTATTCCAATACAAAGCACAAAGTATACAATATCAGCATGGGATGAAGTTCCAAATGATTGAACAACTACACAAGTCAATAAGAAACCAATAAACTAATCTTTTCAATTTTATTAAGCGTGTCACGGTGTTGAAAATCCTCAAATCCTCCTTAAAAATAGCTGGTAAATGCATTCATGCACAAGTTTTCCAATTGGGTTTCCATTCATTTATCATATTGAAGCAAATCTGATGAGCTGTCAAACAGGCTTTTCACATTGCATATGCTTTGCTTTATATATCTTCACCCATAATATCACATACCCCCTTCATTACCAACATGGATAATCATAGTAATCATGTTGCAACTTCTGAAGGGATTCTTGAGAATGTGTGGGCCAAAATTATGAGCAGTGATAAAGCAGATGGAAGAAAAGGTGATGCAGCAGAATCTTCTAACTCTTGGGAAGAACTTCCTAACCTTGATGGTAGAGAAGGGTCCATGGAAATTCTACAAAGACTTCCAAGTTTAGGGAGGTGGATATCAATGGGAGCTGATTTCTGGGAAGAAGTTTTAGATGGTATTGCTCTACCTAACACAAGCAATACAGAATATTCTAGCAATAACAATATGGAAAGTGGAAGTGGTGATAGCAAGGTGGAAGATGCTGTGAGAATAGAGAAGGAAGTTACAAAACACTACAGAGGAGTTAGGAGAAGGCCTTGGGGTAAATATGCTGCAGAGATTAGAGACTCATCCAAGAAAGGTGCTAGAGTTTGGCTTGGAACATTTGACACGGCTGAAGAAGCTGCTTTGGCATATGACAAGGCTGCTTTGAGGATTAGGGGTCCAAAGGCATACCTTAATTTCCCACTTGAGAGGGTTGCAAAGGCTTTAGGATGTGACAGCAAAGGAACTCATCTTACTTGCAGGAGCATAGGTAACAGAGAAAAAATGATCAACTCTAGGAAGAGGGAATCAAGGGAAAGGGAAGTGTTTGATGATGATATGATGAATGAAGAACCTGCAAGAAAAAAGTTGGAATGCATGGTAGAAAATGAAATAGGTGTTTTTGTATTTCAGGACCTAGGAAAGGATTACTTGGACAGTTTGCTGTCTTCTTTTTGACATTAATTACAACTGTTGATTAGTCTTTTGTGGTCATATCATATATAGACATTTTATAGCCATTTGTCTCATATTTTCTATATCTTTTGTATTTGTCATCAAACTCAAAAGCTAATGGTTTGGCAGAACCAAGGTTTAAAATCGTAATGATTGATGTTATTTATGTTTGTTTCCTTGTTAACTCAAAACTATATTCTAAATTATCATTGACTTACTTCCGCTCTTGTATAACATGTTCACGCAATAATGGTCGCATCCCAATCAAACTGTTGTTATTATTCATATTAGTGGGAAAAAAATGACTGTAGATTTTATTTTGTATAATATGGCTCAAAAGAGATACGTTTATACAATATATGGTTCAAAAGGGATATGTTTATACAATATATCACATCTCGGTCGAGCATATTAGATATATAAACACAACTTCACACTCAATAACCAAGGTAAAACCTCGTTTAACATTTATGTTAGATTAATATAAAATTAACACTAAATAACACTTGGAATGTCGAACTTCATTATATAAATAGATTGATTACACTCATATCAAGGTATATATTATATAGTATTCATTCGATCAGCCTTTATATATGTATTTTCACTTTGACCAAAAAGACTTAAAAATAAGACTGAAGAACAAATTCATATAAAAAACGCACATTACAAAAAAATTCACATTGCAATGACGAGATCTTTACTTATTTATAAAAGAATATATTACACTATTTAATTTTAATGAATTGAAGTTTTTAAAATTTATATTAATTTTATTAGTTTTTTCTTTATTATTATTATTTTTATTATTATTATTATTATTCAAAAGATTAAGTATACATTATTTTGTTTAGTTTATTCAACTTTTTTTACATTGTAGATTTTGTGTGTTAGTGAGGATAAAGTTAGTTACGGAACAAATTTTGTTTCTTTTACTTATTATGAAAAAAAAAGTGTTTTAATAATTTTAAAATACAATTAAAATAATATTTTTTGTATCTAGACTACTCATTATTATTATTATAATAGAAATATATAATTTGTCAAACTGAATTGATTGCAGTCATGTGTGCCAACCAGTTGTGTAAACTATCTTTCTAGAACCAAACAAGTATTTTTTATTTGAATTTAGAGCAAAATAGAAAAAGAATAAATTATAAACGAAAAATTATATATTGTTTAAATGAATAAAAAAATTTAAAAACTGAAAGAAATTATTTCCTACTTAAATGAGCGAAAAGGAAAATATAATTTTTTAATCTTGTACGGTCAATTTAAACTACTATGTAAGATTAGTTCGTGAGAAGTGAACTATTAATTTAATCTTTTTGAAATATAAATTTTCTTTTAAATAGTATCTAAAGCAAATAAGTTACTTAAATAGTCCCAAAAGTAATAAAATTTCTTTTAAATTGAAAATTAATATCTCAAAATGCGATCCATCTATTTAATGGGTCAACCCGTTTTACTACTCGATAACTGGAGAAGAAATATAAAGACAAAAACGTATCTTAGAATTGGACCGTGCAAGTCCTGGGCCTCCGCACTCTCTTTGATGTAACACCTCCGTTTTTTTTTCTCTACACTATTTAGTATGAAAAATTTTATTTAAAGCTTTTTTAATATTTTAGAATCTAGAAATTTCTTGGATGGTGAAATTAAGAAGTTTAAATTCTTTTTTAATAGCATAATTAATAAGTCATTTTGAAAAAAGAAAAACATTTGAAAGTTATTTTTAATTTTTATATTGTGTAATTTTTAAAAATGAACTTCAAGTAACTCAACATTAAAATGTGAGATTTGCATTCACTTATATACTATAAAATGACCTTATATATAATTTATGTGAAATTTTCAACACACTCTCACGTTGAGACATTCTACCTTGTGCATGGGATTATATATTAATGAATAGTCTGATAACGGTCTCATAACGGATGACACAAAAATAAACTATAAATAGCTTTAATATTATTTTAAGAATTGAACTTTAAACATAATTCAATCTTATAAAATTCATCTGTAAGATAAAAATTTTCTTATATACTAAGAAATAATCTTATTGTGTGATCTCCAACATCCAAAAGGCATATGACCCTTTCCTCTCCAACATACTAAAACATTTGTTAAAAGATACAAATAACACTAAATATATATATAAAGGAAATATTAATACTTATAATTCAATGCGAACAAACCACTATAACATTTTCCTTTACACCAATCTTATATTAAAGAGCATTTATGATTACTTTAAAACTAACTTTTTTTTTCAAATTATATTTTACAAAACCATTCAATATTATATTTGTTCCATTACAATTACGAGGTGATGAGGTGTCATCGAGCTAAATGTCAAATGTAAAAAATGAAGGAAAAGTTTTAGAAGAGAAGGTGATACAATTTATGAATTTATGAATTGTATAATTTTTTATTTTTTTTGTTTTTAAATTACACAATTTTAAAACTATTTTTTACTTCTAAACTGTATAGTTTTTAAAAGCTAAAATTGACTTTCAAAATATACAATTAAAAAAAAATTAAAGTAAAAAGAATATTTTTTAAGTTATGTAATTTGAAAGTTAGAAATAACTTCATGATTGAATAATTAAAAAAGTTTTTGAATTAAAAATTTAGAATAAATTTATGAGATCATGGATTGAATCTAATCATAGGATGAAAACGGTCTTCACGTGTATCTTTTTTACCTTATATCTCTTTTATTTTAATGAAAAAAAAATTATAAATATGCAAAATTATAATTAATTTGAGAATATAACAAAAAATGAGACCGGATACAAGAGGAGGTGTGTGATTAACGGAGAAAAACAATTAGAATAGAAACCACTCTCAATAAACTAAATATTTTAGCTAGGAGAGGAGACGTAGAATAAAATATTTAAAAAAAAATCATATTCATAAAAATTTTAAAAAGTACAAAGTGAATTTTTTTATATTTATAAAAAATTTAAAAGGTAATAAAATGTGTAGAAAGAAATACTTTGCTTTAAATGAAGGAACAAATCATGACCGACTTCTGCACCACTTATTTAGTTTTTCCTCATCTTCCTACAAAGACAAACAAAACTTCACCCATTATGTTACAAAATGATCTCTTCCAAAACTTTAAAACATTATTCTTTCTATATACTTTTTTTAATTTATGGATTCTGGATGAATCATCCGTCAGGCCATTAGAGAGAAACACTGATGTTAATTAACTTTCTAACGCATTTTTACTATTAATTACAATATATTTGCTGATAAAAAAATATATATTTAAACAATTTATTTATGAATTAAGAGTACGTTAAAAACGTGTATTTGCTTAAACAGTTGGGTAATAAAATTGTCAAAATGAGTAATGATTATTTTGGGATAGAATCATAGAACAAGTTGCTCCCAGTTTTGGCATGTCTCACTCATTCACGCGCATAGCTATTTTCTTTCTTTAAAATGAGATTTATATACATTTTATTCGACTTTAACGATAATACTAAACGTATTCAATCACAAACTATTAATCAAGCCGATAAAAAAAACTATAAATCATTTTTTATCACTATATAAAAATATAGAATTGTTTTATTATGTTAATATATAACTTTTCTTCTAGCTTTACAGAAATATTATTAAAAAAATATATAAAAAATATGTAACTCGCTCAATTAAGTAGGATGTTTATTTTTATGAATAATAAAATTATAAAAATAGGATGATTCAATTTTCAAAATTTTAATTGATAATAAAGGTTATAGTAGAAAGTATATTTATTGTTAATGTTTATCTAGAAAAAAATATAGATCGTTACCAAAACATTTTAAGTATTTTACAATATAAAAAAACAAGTTTGTTTATAACTAAGCATGATATACATCTTAAAAATACGTTTTTGAATAGAAAACTTATTTTATTAATTACGGAGTTGCAATATTTCACGCTTTTACAATTGTGACTACATCTGGTAAAGGTAATCTAAAAGTTGATAATTGAAAAGTCAAACTACCTTATTAAATTATAAATATTTAGTAACGTTAAAACAGCTAATAAATGTAAAAATATAAAGATAGAAGTGCTAATGCTATAGGTATATATTATTTTATTGATAAAAAAATACTACAGTATTTATAATTTTAGTTATTAATTAAAAGGTATTTTAATGTTAATTTATAGATAAATTATTTCATTTACTTTCAAATTTATACTTTTTTATATTATGTATTATTCTATTCGTGTTATTATATTATATTTTAAAACAATTGAAAATAAAGTAAAAACATGCTTTTAAAGAAAGATCGTAATTTTATTAATTTTTTATCATGTTGATTAATTTAATGGTTTTAAAATAGCGCAATCTCTCTCTCTATATATATATATGTTATATATATATATATATATATATATATATATAATTACCTATCAAAAAAATATTTATATATATATTGAAATATAATACCAAAATAAATTAAAAAATATGTAAAGTTAACATAATGATTAAAATAAATAGTACAATATCAAACTATCCGAAAATAATAATAAAGCTAAACAAAATTTTATTTAACATTCACTACAAGAAAATTATGAAATAGAAATCAATATTTAAAAACAAAAAGTTGATATAATAACTAAATTAAAGACTAAAAAAATTAATTTCTAAATTAATTTATATTATTGTTAAATAGTTTCTAAATTGGTATCTAATTCACAATAAGAATTTGTTACTAAATTTAAGTTAAATGAAAAAAAAAATAAAAGCATAATTACAAAAAAAAGTTGAAGATTAGGAAGACAAGAGAAAAAAAGTGATGTGTTTAAAAAAATGTTACGTGAAGTAGAATTTCAAAAAAGATACTTGGGAGTCAAGAAAAAATTTGTTTATCCAACATTACTAAAAAAGTTTCAAAAATTGTTTACATATATTAAATAATAAAACTAAAAACTAACTGAAGTACAATCCAAACACAATTAAAATCTCTATACTCAGATATATCTTTTAAAGTATATGAAGATATATTAAATTGATACTTAATAATATGATATTACATATTTGACTACAGAATTCAAAGAATTTTTATCTCCATTTTTTTAATTATACATTTTTACTATATATCTAATACGCGTTTTCACACCTTACCTTTGCACTTAGCAAAAAAAAACATTTGATTTCGTGAGAAACTAGTGTATGTGTTTCCTTGGGAGCATTTGAAGCAGTTATGAAATGGTCTTGGAGAAATTAGAGTATATTTGTCGGATACAATTCAAATTCAAAGCACGAGCTGCACATGGACAAATGGAACACAAGTTTTGCTTGACTGTTATTAAGTTAGGTAACAGTGGTTTTCGTTTTTGCAATATAATAAAATATTAATATTAATATATTTAACAAAGAACAGTAGTGCGGTTTGATTACAGCCTCCATTCTGGGCCTGTGATCATAATTGATCACTTTTCCAATCACTTCAAACAATCTTTATATACATACTCTACCAACCCATAACACAAGGACCACTTAATTAACACTAAACCAAAATTTATCTATATCTAACAAGGGGCAAAGAAAAAGAATCCAGAACAATTTGAACTAAACCCATTCATGATCATAACATCATATTAAATTAATTAACTCTTGTCGTCCTGTAATGACAGACAGATACAAATAATTTATAATCCAAATAATTAAACCAACCCATTCCAGAAAAAATAAAATAAAAAACAATAAATTTCTACATTTGTGCAACCCCTAACTGGTGCTACTTGTGCTTTCTGAGCGAGAGCCATTTACCTGAGTGGAATTATTGGTGGTGCAAGAGCTCCCACCACTAGAATCAGAAACAGCATCGTAGTTGTTGTTGTTGTTATTATTGAAAGATAACTCGGTGGCTGCGGCCACAATTTCGGCTGGGAAATTCAGCAAAGCCTTGGCGCCTCTCATCTTGAACGCCGCGCGGTCGTAAGCCATGGCGGCCTCTTCGGCGGTCTGGAAGGTGCCGAGCCATATTCTGGCGCCGTGGCGTGCCGAGTCGCGAATCTCCGCCGCGTACTTCCCCCAGGGTCGGCGGCGAACTCCTCTGTAGTGTTTTTTGGCGATGTTTCTGGTGGGCTCGAGGCCCAATTGCGGTTGGTGGAGCCTTTGGTGAGGGAGGAATGTGGTGGAGAGAGCATTGGCCTCGTTGAGAACTTGGTATATGACCATGTCCTGAGAGTCGTTCTCGTTGAAGGGTAAGAACTCTGTTTGGGATTGGGAAAACGAGGTTTGTTCTTCGTAGTTTTTCTTGGTTCCCATGTTTTTTTGTGTGAGTCTCTGTTTGTGTTTGGTTTTTGAAGGAATGGGAAGGGTGTGTCAAGTGGTTTTGGACTTGGCATATATGAATGGAATAAATGGGAAAAGGTGAGAGCATAGAATATTTTGTGGCAGAGAAGAAAAGGAAGAGTGGACTCACTTTCTTTCTTACCCTCTACTATCGCCATCATTTCTACTTCTTAATTACAATATTGCACTTCTTCTCCTTCACAAAACCCCAACCACGCTTTCTCACTAATACTATTTTCTATCAGATATTATCTTCATTAACAATCATTCTAAACCTTCATTTTACCACTACAGTATTATACTAAAGTTACTCAGCAAGAAAATTAATAAAAAAACTATTTCAAATTTAAATGAGTTATCTGATTGTTATATAAACAATTAGGATGAGAATGACTGGGGACACGTTCATGCCCATTTGATTGTGAATTCTTAACATTTACAAACACGTCATTTTGTTTTGGATCAAATTTTATATAAAGAAAAGTAAAAAATAAATAAGTTCATATTTTCTTTTATTTTGCTAACGATTTTTAAATTATTTTCAATTGAAACAGATTAAAGAATATGTGAGACCATTTTTAATTTAGTAGAGATGTTTCTTTAAAAAAACAAGAGTTAAAAATATATTTTATATTAAATATATAAATTAAAATTTCATTTATTTAGTTATTTATTTTAAAACTTTACCGTCTATTAGTTTTTTTTATATTCCAAGTTGATTAAAAATAAAGACAAATTACTGTATATAAGTATATAAGTGTGATATTTCTCATCTTACAAATCATTTATAAAAATAAATTAGTATTAAAATAACATTATATAGTATTTGAGTTATTCTAATAAAGTTGTATTATGAAATCATCCACGAGGTATTTAGTATCAAATACAGAGTCTGAAATAAGGAAAAATGTTGAATATTCCAAGTTGATTAAAAAATAAAGTCAATTTACATAATACAAGTAAAACAATTCTTACCTTATAATTTTTGTGATATGAATTAGACTTAAATTTAATATTTAATAATTTTTTATTTATTTTAAATCTCATTTAACTTCTCTCTATTTTCTTATAAAAGAGTATATCACTTACAAATTTAATTAACTTTCAAAACTGTTGAATAGCTTCTTCGTAAAAAAAATAATATTATTTAATATTTTAACTATATAAGGTAGTAGTAAACATTGACTTGATACCGTTTTTGTTATTACAGAAAAAGCATATCTACTTACAACTTTCACCTCTGATATAACTACTTTTCAAACATATAATAACTCTTTCAAAACTTAAAATAATAATTCCCTTTTGTCTTTTTTTTTTAAATCAAAACAAGGGATAAAATCCTTCTGTTTATTGACATACTTCACTAATCTTTAACATTTATAATCATATATTCTTAACTTAATATATTTTTAAAAGATAAAAAAGATGTAAAAAGCTAACTTTATTATATGTTTATGAAATAACCGAAATTTAACCTTGCTTTCTAATTAATTTTCTCATTTGATTTACTCCTTTAATGTTTATTTACCGCTCATAAAACATTTATAAAGTTTTACTCTGCTATTTGATGTGTGAAAACCCATCCACAAAGCACAAGACAACAAAATTTTGTACAGAGGATTAATACCAGATTTTCTTAAATGAATGAATAGACAATTTAGTGTGATGTTACCTTTTTGGTTGTTAGGGTTCAGGCGTAACGAGATCAACGAAGGGGACACAAAATTTACAACGTTTGACTCAGAATCAATGGCTCTATTTAAGTTTTTTTCTTAAAAATTGAGACTTATTCTGAAGTATTGATTAAGATTAGCATATTATATCAAAACATTTTCTTAACAAAAACAAACAGATAAATTAATAAAGAACGATTTAATTATTAATTTTTCAATATCGTAAATTTATATTAAGTTTAATTTAACTTCCACGAAGTTGATGAAGTTATTCGAAGAGAATAAAGGTCATCTAACATTTTGTTAAATTGAAAAAATTGAAGCTCAATGAATTTCTCTGTAGAGAACGTAAAGGAAAAAAACATCAGAAAATTGGGAGGGTTAATTTCGTAATTTACTGGGAAAGCCATGGCAAAAGAAAGGAGCAATGACAGCTCAACATGTTCTAAACTCGTTCGCATTTGATGATGATGTCACGTATGCCGTCATTTTGTCATGTGATGACGTAAGGTATCTGGAACATTTGAAAAAATTCCATAGTGCATGACGTGAGCATCAAATGAAAGGGGATGTGGATAAAACAGGTGGGTCCCTCAGTTACTAGAAGTCTTTACTAGTCTTTGTTTGTGACTTTTCACCTACTTTCCTCTTCTTCTTTTTTTATATGAAGAGTTTGGCCTCCGTTAAATCTTTGACTTTGTAAGACTTTTATTTACAATATATTTTAGCTATAAAATAATCAATGAAGATTTTTAGTATAGCATTAAAGAACATGTTACAGTGTCCACCCAGTCAAAAATTATTCTCTTCAAATTTAAAACTTTGTTCGGAAGCTTAAAATAAAAAATATAAGTGGAGGACAATGATGTTTCAAGAAAAATAACATTTAATTTTTATTAAAAAGTAAAGAATATTAATGTAAACGGGTGTTAAAAGAAAATGATTTACAATTTATAACTTTTTAAGTAGGAGAAGTTTGGTTTATTCATGTTATTGTTGGGTGTTTATAGAAGAGTATTGAGAGGAAGAGAAAACGAAGTTGGATATTGAATTTGGTTGATAATAAAATTCTTGGAAAGGGTTTTGTCTTTGTGAAGCAATGAATTCAAAGTTGGGTTCTGGTTATAGTTCTTCAAAGTTGGACTAAAGAAGCCTGAAAAAATGTTTGATGTAGTCCTTTTTCACTTATATTTAAGAGTAGTGGGGCATGAGGGGTGAACTAAACAAAGGTAGTTGAATTCAGATTTTTCAATTTCATATTTGATTGGCTTCTAGACCAATATCTACAAAACCATTTTTAAATGTGAAGTATTTAGGACCATTTTGGAGCCAGATCAGAATCAGAATCTACAACATAAGTGGGTTCTTGAAGTCAACACAAAATCTTTCCAAATAATTTAATTATGCAATCATACAAAAAATTAAAATACTCGCTACATTCAAAATGGACATTTCTATTATTACAATCAGATAAATTTAGTGGTTTTTTATTATTATTATTGGTCTCTGTCAAAAATAAATAAAAATTATACTAAAAAGTAAAGAGAATTTTTTTAGTGTTGGAGATCTCACATCGATTAGAGATGAGAATATTTCATTGTATACAAAAGTGTACAAACTTTACTTCATGAGTCAGTTTTATGGGACTGAGTTAAGTTTAAAGTCCACATTGTAATATGGTATCAGAGTCATTTAAAACCTATCCTAACAAGTGTTTGTTGGGTTTATCAAATCATCCGCTATCGGACCGTTATTGGATCACCCATAATATGTTATCTTACTTACGAGTTGGGTGCAAACCTTATCGTATGAACTGGTTTTATGAGATTGAATTAAACTTAAAATTCACTTTACATCTTTAGAATCGTATAAACTAGTTTTATGAAAATAAATTAGACTTAAAATTCACTTTAGATATGATATGCGTAGTTTAAAAAAATTGAAGAAACATGTTCTAATATTTTTGTTTAAACAAGTGTTTGTACCGTGAACGGGGAAATATAGGGTTGAATTTTATATAAATAAAATAATAGTGTTTTGACTTGAAACTTAAACATATTGGGAAACAATTTACAATTTTTTTATGTATTTATTAAATTCTTTTGGATATTGATTTACAATTTTTTTAAGCATTCTAAGCATTTGAAAATCCAGTTTTTTCTTGCAAATTGAAAATTACTAAAAAAATTAATGACTATCAAACCTTAAAAAACAAAATTATTATACTCGGTTGAGTTCGTTTGAAGTGTAGTGTTTTTCTAAAGATTTTTGTTTTTATTAATTATATTTGCTATCATTTATATTTTTATTATTCTCTTATTTTTTTTAAAGTAACTTACACGTATGTATAGAGCCGTACAAGTGATAAAATATAAGATCTCATTCTTTATGCGTTCTTTTATAATTGTCACCTTTTTAATAAAAAAATGTTAATTTTTATTTTTATTTTTCAAGATGATAGTATTGAAAATTGCTTGAACATTAAATGGCGATAAAAAAGGAATATGATATAATAGAAAAATTATTTAAAATTACATTAAAAATACTCGATTCAAATAATTTTCTTGGCTTAAATAACTATTATATTTAAAAGGACTTTAAAAAATTAGATAAAGTGCAGTTTGATGTCTTTTCACACATGTAATGTAATAATTATGAAACTGATAATGTTTAATAAGAAATTCTTCAATCTCTTATGCATAATATTGTCAAAAATATATAATCTGGTTTATTCTCTCTTCACTAATCCTCGAGCATAATATTAAAAAAATTATTATTTGTTATATTCCTTTTAAATTATTTATTAGACAAATCAAAAGTTATTTTTGAGAAGACAATAAAATTGTAATAATTTATTGGCACGGGAGGAGAATTAGCTTGCGTTCATATTGTGATTATTATAAAATCGTTTTCGGAAACCAATGAATTTTGAATAATATAGTAGGGTCTTTTTTCAAGAATATTTAAAGTATATTGAACTGCTTTTATTTAATATAGCCTTAAATTTTATAACATTGAAAGAATAAACGTAAGTGTCAAGAATTCAAAACTAACTATTTAAAAGCTGTAGGCAAAACATATTATTTTAACAAAAATATCTTCTCATCCAAGATAATTTTAAGTGATGTTAGTTTTTGAGTTCTGAACTTTTCACAAAAGTACTACTCAAATCTTAATATTTCATTATAAATTTTAAGGTATAATATCTTCTTTGAATTAATATTCTTTTATCATTTTGCGTATAGTTTAACACAAAGATTGACGTTTACGTTATTGACTGAGTATAGTTGTGGATTTAAAAAATGGCTATTCTCGCTCCGTCAAACTATTTTTGACATGCACCAAATAATACTATCTAAAAGTTTTTTTTATTCTTAATACTTATTTGCATTTTTTTTTTTAAAAAAAAGACAAAGAAAATGTTGGGTTTGAAAATTTATATTGGGTGCATATAAAAAAAAATATGATGCAGGAAGAAACTGCCTTAAAAAATACAGATTCCTGAATTTGAAATTTACCTTCTTGCAGTGGATTCATCGTAATATATGAACACGAGGTATGTGTTAATAGACCTTTTGTAACTTTTTTTTATTTTTTATTTTAAGACCAGAGTATAATAATTAAACATTATCAGTTAAAAGTGTTCAAGACTCAATTTTAGTTACTTTTTAAAATAAAAGAAGTCAATGAAATCCAAAGTAAAAGCTAACTTTTATTTTAATTTAATATAAAATTTAAACTAAACAAAAAACCGATATTTATATATCTGAATTTAGGTTTATTTTACAGTATCCCATTGTTAGAAATTTTAAATTTTTTTAAAATAAAATTATAAAATTATTATATAAAAAACATTTAAATTTATTTTATAATTATTATATTTATAATCTCATTTTTATCTTATATTCATAAATAAATTAGCTAGAAATTTCCTATAATTTTTGTATCATGATAATTATAAATATACTATAATTATAATATAATTAAATCCTAAAACCATTTTTAATAAATATATTCATATATATATTTATTAGTTTTAATTAATTTTAAATATATACTATTGTTTATTAATATAATAAAGGATCTAGTCTTTGATCTTTTAATTCAAATCAAATCGATGAGTTAAGGAAAAAAATATTTAAAAAGTGATTTTAGCTAACTTTCCACTGTATTTTTAGACTGGACTTTTCATTTCATAGGAAATCTAAGTGGTTATTTTAAAATAATTTATTAACTCAATATTTTGGAATATAACTTTGTATTTTAAAGAGTTAAGAAGGTATTTTCAAATTTAAAAATTACTTTCTAAATTTTACAATTTAAAATATAATTTTTTATTTTAAATTGTAGAGTTTGAAAATTATTTTTAAATATAGAAAATATCTTTCAAACTTTATAATCTAAAATATGATTTTGTATTCCAAATGATAGAGTTTCAAAGAATTTTTAAATTTTTAAAAACCATTCGAAATATAATTTGTATTGTTATGAAGGTTATGATTATATCAGAAATCATAAAATAAATTCAACATTTTTATGAAATAGTAGTTTTGAAATTAAAAAAATTATAAAGCTGATGGGTTGAACTTAAAATGGACCAATTGGCCCATATCCAGTATACATTGAAGAAAGAGAAAAGACAGTTTTTATTTGTTCACCCCTTTTGATTAAGAACACCCCTGTTTTTGATAAACAAAATAGGTTACTCTTTCTCTCCCTCTGTTACTCTCTTCCTCTGTTTTTTATTAACATATTAATGGATTCCGTTAAAACATAATCTATTATAATATAAATGAAATGTAAGACGCAATAAATTATTTTATAATATAGATGATTATTTTTATATTATATTATATAACATTTTTTATTGGAGTTTTAATATCTTTTATATATTTTGAGTGATTCTATGTTTCAAAAGTGAAATATATTTACAATATTAAAGATAAGAAAACAATCTTATTAAAGTAGTAAATAGTTGAAACTTAATATCGATTCTATATATTTGATGAAGTAGTATAAGAAATATTTTTTAAGATTAATTAATCATATAAAAGTTTGAAAATATATCTAAAGGAAATACCAAACAAATATCTTTTAATTTGAACAGTTAACTAACATTTTTTAACAACTTAAGCTTCAGCTGGACTAATTTGATTTTATATTACAATCCTCCAAACATAAAAATCGTGTCTTTTTAAAATTAATTTTATTAACATGATTCAAAACACTTAAAAAATAAAACGTAATCACGCTCTACAAATAAATTACATCCAAACATAAATTGCATCGTTTGGAAAATAAATTTGATAAAAGTTTTACTTAAATACACACATGGAAAACAAAAAGACGATGAAATACAAACAGAATTAAAAAAAAATGTAAAACAGTTTCTTTTATTTCTTCTCCCACTACAGTAGTGATGATGTTTAAACCTATTAAACTTCACCAACAGGTGATTTATCTTGCTCTCTCCCTCCTGAAAAAATGATAAAAACTTTTTAATTTCCACAAACAAAGGTAGACAGAGCAGAAGAGTGGGGAATGGATTTTTCTTTTTTCTGTTATAAAAACTAAGTTATCTTAATTTTTTCCCTTTTCCTACTGGTTTCTTCCTTAACTATATTTGTGTCATTTTGTATAAAAATTTAACATTCTTTCCCTTTTTGTTTGACTAAATAAAGCATGATATATTTTGTTTTGAGCCTTTTTCCTATAGGAAAAGAATGGTTAAACAATTACCTTAGTGTTAATTGTTTGAGGTCGGGGAAATGGGAATAATGAGTGATTGTCTCCAATCATTTAGAAGTTGTATTTGTGTGATACTGAAACTATAAACATGGTTATCCGCAGCAGTAAGAAAGGAAGATGGAGAAAGGTTTTTGAACACAGCTCCCATCAGAACAGTGAGTTGTCAGAGAGGGAAGAGAGTTGAACACAACTTAGAGAGCTACAGAGGTGGTCCAGGAAGAGATTACTTACTGATTTTCATCTCACTTTTGGTGCAGACAGAAGGGTGGGAACAGAAAAAGGGAAAGATGATTAGAAAGGAAAGCAATAAATAAATATGTAGATAGATACATACACACATACGTGGCCACTGGTGCAGAGAATCAACCCCCTACAATACAACTACAACTACAAGTGCAAATCAAAGAGATATAATTAATGCCATTATAGAGAAAAATAGCAGGTAAGGAATGGGGTATCTGCATTCTGCAATGCCTCTATCTATATGGAATATGGTACGGATATACTTACTATATATATAGCTTGATTTTGCTTCATAATTGCTCACAAGGTACACTTGCTTGCGCACGTTTTGCACTTTGCTAGGTTTATATTAATAAACAAAAAAGTGTTAGTGGAGTTATGGCCAAACGCCAAATGGGGTTCCAAAAGTTGTAGCCACTACACTAATCAAGCACAACTATAGTAATGCTACCTCTCAGGAAGGTCTACTTCAGTTGCTAAAGTTGTTTGATGCGATTGTAGTCCCAATTTTCTGCCTAGTTTCCTGTCTGTCTCCCCCAAACAGAGAGGCATGAGAGAGATCAGAGATTCAGAGAAAGCAAAGAGACTTCGCCATGCATGGTCCCCTGCCCCTTTCATATGTCAGAACCTATGAAAAGATTTATGTAGATACTAAGAAAATATATACTTTTTCTCACTTTCTGCTCATCTAACTTTATATTTAATGCATGCCATTCACACATACATACATAAATAATGCCATAGCTACCTTTTCACTATCCCTTCTTTATCCATAACCGATCAACATGTTTATATATTATGCCTTTCACCTAGCTTCTTCAATACCCTTTTCTACCTTGCATGAAATCAGATTCCTGTGAACCTTCTAATACCAAGGAAGTAACTAAACCAATTTCCCTCTGTTTGGGAAGTTGTGAGAGCTTGAGTTGAATCTTAAGGCTAAGCTTGGATCCACTTTCCCATGTTACTCAATTCGTTTAAATCATTACACTAGTTATAAGAAGAAATTAATAATTGCATTAGCTTTAAACACATTCAGTAGAAATACGTATGCAGCATCATGATAACGCAAGTCTGGAACAGAATTTGGTTCCTAGCACAGTATTTTTATACACTATGTTTACAACAATAGACACGTGGATGCCTTGAGTTGGCACTGGTTTTTGTTGTTCTATTTCATAAAGATAAAGACAGATGAAATGTGGTTGTACTGGGAGCGAGATCGAGTTAGTATTAGAACTACCAAATTAATATCAAATAGTTTAAGACATTCTTTTATACTTACTGATTTAAGACATAAATAGTACTAGTCGTTTTTCGATAAACTGATTATCTTCACTTTAGATTTTAAAGGCTCTGCTGTGTCAGGAGACTGGTTAAAGAATGTAATTAAACAACTACTCTAGTCTCATATAATAGCCACTGTTGAGGACAAATATCTAAAATTCATAATAAATAACATTATGCTTTGAGTTTATAATAAACAGATATTTCTAAAATTATAAACTATGTGTGAATAGCTGAAAAATATAGTTAAAAATGTACTTTAGAATAGCTGAAAGATTTTTTTAACTAGTTGCAGTGTTCTTCTAAATCAAGGAAAAGAAGGATATTCTCATTATCTAATTGAGATAGAAGGTTAAAACTATATGTTCTCATTTACGATATAAGAGTAGAACATTTCTATATTTTCATACTACATAATCTTTGTTTCATTTGGAGGTCTGCATTATATAAGCAGTTGCCTAAGGGGTGATTTAAAAAACCATTTTTACTTCGAAAGTGATGAGCTTTTCATTCTGGTGTCTTGAAGTTAAAAAAGAATGAACAGTAACATTTGAAAGTTTGATTGAAACAGTTTTTGGCTAATGATTAATATGTTTTGGTGAGTGAATAGTAGATGTATTGAGTAATGGGTGAAATGCAGTTGAGAGTAAATGTATGAATGTGGTTTCCATGATAAGAAAGAAAAAGAAAGAGAAGCAATGTGTGTGATTTGTGCATGCCATAGAGAGAAGAAAGAGTATATATAGGGTCTCAACCTACCTATGCATGCATCTTCTGAAGGCAGTGTGTGGTCATTCGGAATGACAGCTGAATCGCAACCTTGTATCATATTTCCATATTTTTCTACCACTCAACCACAAACAAACTCCTTCACTCATTCCCATAGTCAAACCACAACTATACTAATACGCATCTGTTCAAAAACCACACCTTCTCTCAATATTTCAATCCTTATAATATTTATCCAATCTAATTACCTACTATTCCTCAACCATGTTAGAATCTAATAATTTAAATGTGTTTCTTTTCGAATATTCTTCCTACTTTCAATTTCGACAGATCAATATGAAATCTCCACATTTTTTCTAGTCTACGTCATATCACATCTGTCACTGTGTTACTCCTCCTTTTGGTTGTGTTTGGTCCTGATATGTTCACTCTGGTGGATATGTTTTTATTTGTACACCATATTTCATGAGTTATTTTTTTTTTTATTTGAATAAAAAAAATGGACAATGCAAATTGGCGATTTGAATTTCATTAGTTAAAAGACAGTGACTTAAAAAATGCAATGAAAATATTTGATGAGTAGATTGTTTAAGATGAGGACTTATATCAGAAGACACTGATAAATAGTTGGATAACTCTGTTGGTAAACTATCAGAATGCACTGAACCCCCTGATATAGTTTTGCGTATTGAAAGCCGTTATTATAGAATTTGTGAATGGTCTTGTCTATGAGAGTGAAGTAATTTCATTATTTGTTTAAAAATGTTTTCATATTTTAATTTTTTTTTTTTTAATCTGTGAACTTGTTCTCTAACACTCTCTTGTAAGTTTAATTGGTTAATTGATCTTTAATTTTGAATCTTAAGTCATAGATCCTGTTTCTTCTAAACATTTTAGAAGTTTAAGGTCCATTTTTAATTCAGTGATCCTGTTTTTCCAGTTTGGACAAGCCTTTCAATTTTGTTTTATTAGTTGTTTTTTTTTAATTAGCTTCATTGAATAACGGCTCTAATATCCTATTACATTACAGAGGTACTAAAATTCTATCTTAAAAAGGCTTATTTACTTTAGTTTTATAAACAAATTGAAATATCCCTGATACATATTAGAATTTATATGTGATTAGTCCAAGAGTAGGAGAATGAATTAGTAATATTTGACTTTGGTGAATACTGTTTTATACTACCTTCTTTTATTAATTGAATTTGACATTATCTCTTGTTCCTATATTTCAACCTTCTTTTTACTTAAAAAAGTTTTTTTTTTCAAAAATCCAAAGTCATTGTTCTTTTTCTTCCTAAATAAAAAAACTAAACCTTTTGAAATTTAATTCTAAAAGTTTGTTTTAAAATCAAATTTCAAAGTAAAATGGAAAAGGATTCCAATTTTGAAATGATTAATTCTTTTGTATAACAGAATTAAATATTGTAGAAACCAAATTTATAAAAGTAGAAAGTCACTTCAGTCATCCTTATCAGAATTAGACAGGAGTAAGTTTGAATTAACAGTCAAGAAACATAAAAGAATGGTACTGTTCACACAGAAAAAGAAGAATATAAAAAATTGAAAGAGAAATGGTGAATATTTTGAACTATAATGTACTTATAAAGTGTAAAAGTGCACAGAGAAACAAAGCAACGCATGGTCGATGTAGTATTTGATTGGTTAGATGAATTTGTCTTGAATGTTGTGGGTTTGTGATATAGAGATTGTTGTTGATGTGTGTAGAGGGAAAATAGAAGTGTAAAAATGATAATAAATATGGTCCCTCGAGTCAATCCAAAGGTGTTGTTGATCCGTTGTTTGCCGAAAATAAGCCAAAAGAGAGCAATTACTAAGCCACCACCGCTTTCCAATCAAACACCACATAACACCACATACTAGTAGTACACGCCCCTTCTTGACTTTGAAACACCCTATTTATTTCCACAACAACCTCTTCCATTAGAATAATCCCACACTTATTTCTTCCCCCACCCATTATTAATACACTGCTAGCACTCCCAAGTCACCAACACTCTCCTTTCCTTTCCCCCAAAGAAATGTGGTAAAAGAAAGAGACAAAGTGATCAGAACCCCACCCTTCACCCTTTCCCCTTCCCTTCTCTCTCACTCATGAAAGCCCTAGCATTAAGAGCCTTTTCCCTGTCATCTCTCAGACAACAAGATTCCTAATTAAGTCCCCAGCATGTATTCCTTTCCATGTTCCATTTGCTTCTCGTCCGGGGGGAATTTCCTTGTACTTTAAAGAACCTCCACACACACTAAACCCTTTTTTTCTTCACACTATTAATGCAAAAGTTCTTTCTATGCAAAAGCTACCTATATAGCAGGGGATGGGAGACATGGTACTCTCTCTTATCGTCATTCCCTTTTATTTATTTCCCTTTCCTTTCTAGTTCATCTTTCTCACAGGCGATTCCTGTTGCCCTTTCCTCCTTTTTTTATATATTTTATTTAATACCCTTTTTATCTTTCATTTTATTGTCTTAACTTCCAATATATGTGAATAATTTTGTACCTTTTTTTTGTACTCCATGCCAAGATGTTATTAACATTATGATAAGATCGGTGTGATGCACAGTTACACAGAGGCTAGGGTAGGTGAAGAGGCTATATAAGAAGGCACGTTATGTTCTCCCTCTGAGTTCAGTTCAGACCCAAAAGCAAGAGCAACAAAAAGTGCTGCTTCTAGATTGTTTTTTCCTTCTCGTTGGCCGTTTTTTATATCTAACTTTCAGTTCAGCCATTTTCCACCATCATCATGGCTTCTTCTAACAGACACTGGCCGAGCATGTTCAAGTCTAAGCCCTGCAACCCTCACCACCAATGGCAGCATGACATCAACTCCTCCCTCATCTCAACTGGTTGTCACAGAAGCCCTTACACTTCAGGTTTGCCACACTCCAAAACCTCTCACATCTCTCCATTTTTATGTCAGACCTTCAAAACCCTTTCCCATTCTCAACCCAAAGGTTAATTACTTTTACGTTACAATATTCACAACCCAGAAATATATGTACCATGCACTTCAGTTTTACTTCGAAATTGATTTTCATATTCTTATATACATAAAATATAGCAGATATCGTGATTTATAAGTTCTTGACATGATGTGTTTTATTTTCCCTCTTCTTTTTTGTTTTGTTTTTTTAACACCACAGGTACGGGTTGTGAAGAGAGAAGTCCAGAACCAAAGCCAAGGTGGAATCCAAAACCTGAGCAAATTCGCATTCTGGAAGCTATATTCAACTCAGGAATGGTGAATCCTCCCAGAGATGAGATAAGAAAGATAAGGGCACAGTTGCAAGAGTATGGCCAAGTGGGTGATGCAAATGTCTTCTATTGGTTTCAGAACCGCAAATCAAGGAGCAAACACAAGCTTCGTCATCTCCAAAACTCAAAGAACCAGAACCTTGAAAATCAACAAAACCCCACTTCTCTCCCTCAAATCACTGCACCATCATCCTCATCTTCCTCCTCTGAGAAATCTTCTCCAAAAGAATTAATACCAACCAAGGTATTCTCCATTGGATTCTCTAACGTCACCGATGTGGTACCTAATTCTCCAACTACTTCTGTGAACCAGACCTATTTTCAGACTCACAATGAGTCTTCTATGCTTCCACCACCACCACCTGCTGCTGCCCCACACACTGGGGCTTTCTTCTTCCCAGTGCAACATCATGCGCAGGGAGGAGCACATAGTACGGTGGCATCACAAGGGTTTTGTTTCTCAGAGCTGTCTAATGTTGTTCAACTTCAATCACCTCCTCAACATAACATTGGTCCTTGCACTAGCCTCTTGCTCAGTGAAATCGTAGGCCATGGTGCTGCTGCATCATCAAAGAAAGATCTAGAGCAAGACAAGAGTCTGAAAATAATGCACCAGCCCTCACTGTTTAATTTCTGTGTCACTCCCACAACAACAGCTCCTACTTCTGCCTCTGCTGTACCTCCCATCACTACCTCAACCACTACTGTTCTATCCCCCGTCATTGCTCAAGTTCATGGTAATTTTATTTAGAACTTTTCATTCTCCTTGGATATATATTTCTTTTAATATTTACAGTATGAAAAAATATTTTTATGTTTTAATAATACTAGTTTAAAACATATGAAGGATTACTGAAAAAAGTATCAGAAGAGAACATAACATCACTACTAGTTAGTGTATTATTAAATTTAATTTTGCATTGTGACTTGAACAATGCATTTTTCTCCATGCCCTGAACCACTTGGTAACAAATATACAGTGTGACATTCTTTATAGGGCTTGGTTGCTTGTTACTTTCAATATATCTAAAAAAAATAGTTAATGATGGCAGGATGAGAAGTGCATATACCACATTAGTAACAAGAGTACTTTTTTTTTTGTAAACTATTTTATATAATAAAAAGAGAGAAAAAAGGAAAATACAAAATAACTGGATTGATGTGATAAAAATATATGAAACTTTTAAAATGATTAGGTTGAAGATGATGGGTAGCATGAATTTAGGTCACGTGTGCATGGCCTTAATTGGCCTTAGCCTATAGTTGACTTGTGGTAGGTTGTGTTTCGACTTGCACATGAGAGATATTTGTGTGTATCTCAGGCATGGGAGATCCAGCTGCTGCGGCGAGATCAACGGTGTTCATTAACGATGTGGCATTCGAGGTAGCGGTGGGACCTTTCAATGTGCGTGAAGCTTTTGGAGATGATGCTGTGCTCATCCATGCCACTGGTCAACCTGTGCTAACAAACCAATGGGGTGTCACTCTTCATTCACTCCAGCATGGTGCATGTTATTATTTGGTGCGCACGTTAGACCTGCTTCTGTTGCAATAACTTTTTCTTTCTTTTATGTGATCATAACTTTTATTGTTATTAACATATATATTTCATCATTCTGCAGATATAGGAAGTAGAAAGCTGAATGATGATGCATGGGAAAGGTTTTAGATATGGTGTTTTTTCTGTCTATTTCGATCGTTCTGTCCTTTTTCTTTTCTTTTCTTATCTATCTCGACGTGTGTGTATTACTATTAGGGGTTTGTAGACACCGCTTATGAGTTCAAGTATGACTTTGTTTACCTGATCATATGTAACTTTTCTCCTAAATTACTTTAAAGCAAAGGATGGTTAATTCCTCTATATCATTTTATGTGTGTGGTTTATTGATGTGTTTTACTCCTTATGCTATTACTGTCAAATGGAAAAAGTTATTGGTGATCCGAAAATGAAGTAAGAAACCGTGTATGTTTTGGTTTTCAAAGACGATAGAGTTAATTATTAGAATTTGAAGAAGTGTTGAGATAAGATAAATGGTGATGTTCTCATACGCTGTTGCTTATGGGTTGCGTGTGAATAATCACAAGTTTAGAATTATTAGTTCATGACGCAGCTTTTTTGGACTAACATGCGGCACTGCTAATGGTACATCTCAGTGAAAATGTAAAATTGGTTTTGTTCGGATTTTCATTGCCATAGCCATGTTAAGGGTCTAGGGGAGCCCTACCCTCTTTCTTCAGTCCATGAAAAATCACATTTTGAAACTGAAGAAAAAACTGTTTATTGGGAAGAACAATATATCGTTAACAATTATCTTCTTCCATAATTGTTTTAGACTTTGAAATTTGGAATTATGGAGTGAAAATATTGAATGTTTGAATATAACAAGAATTTTATTCAATTGTTAATCCTGTTGAATTCTGTATTTATTGGGACTGGAAAAGTTGAAATTATCGAGCGAGGAGAGTTAATTTTCAAAATAACGAAATTAGCAATGAAAGTAATTAATTAGTTGCAATTTCTAGAAAACTATTTAATTTGAGAATTTAATCCCTAAATTGTTATTGACGTTTTAGGATTTTGGATGGATACAACGAGTCATCTTTTTGTGCTCATCTATTTGATATAGAATATTTTGGTAATTGTAGAGGAAAAATAGCAAATAAAAAGGATTAGAATCTCAAAAAGGTAAGCACAACGGTGGAGATTCCAACTTAGAAGTATTCCCTAATTAGAAAGTTAGCACAGAAATTACCTTCTCTTAACTAATGAACAAAGTCCTAGCTTCAGTTTCGCATAAAATCACAAATTCTCTCAACAATATAGTTTTCAAAGATATGTAATGATTTTGAAATATATATTTCACGTTCAAGAATTGACAAAAAAAATACATACATTAATAAAATTATATTTCAAGTCTTTTATCTAATACTTTGAGTCTTTAAAATTCTAATTGATTGCTATATATGCAAATATGGCATTTTATTATTTAGTTTTTATTGAAAAAAATAAGGTATATATATTACAAAGTTAATAATTTTTATACTGTTATATATTTAATTACAATTATGTTAAGTTCAGTTAGTTTTATAAAAATTACTTTCAAAGTCTTGTCAATCATGTTTATTATTTATTAATAATGTAAATTTGTTTACTTCATTTTATTTTCTTTTCATTTTGAGTTCTAACATATCTATGTGTTAGTAGAACTCTCTTTTAAAAGATTAATAATTTCTTAATTTTTTTTATCTATGAAGTTTTTTTATTAGTTCTATGTTGGTTTTATCTTTACGAAGTATTTCACAACCGTTTTGTGTAATGTTAAACATTTTAGGAAATAATCGCATATAAATCTAATAGTTGAGACCGATTTTTTTTTTATTACACGTTTGGGATGAAATAAGATATTCTAGAAGAAGAAAATATCAACGTATTGAAACAAATGTGACCATTCTTTTTAACAAAAAAAAACTCGTTAATTTTTTTTTTAATTAGTTTGCATTAAGGATGATTTTGTATTGACTTTGTTTTAAAATTTGTTAACAAAATCCCTTTAAGAATGTTATCATAACACGTTTTGTCTCCCTGTAAAATCACCATCGGAAAAATCTTTAAAAAAAGAGAAGAGATAGAAGATTGCATGATAAAGAGTAAATGGATAAAAAGTTTAATTATTTTTCTCTCTCTCATGTAATTATGTTAATTGATGTCGAATTCGAATTACGCGAATTAGGTGCTTTATAAGTACTAATTATGCTATTTTTTCTCTCTCTCAACCTTTGATTAAATAATTTATAATATGTTTAAATATTTTTTTCAGAAGTATTTACAGAAATAAAGTAACAAAAAAATATTTTTTTTATAATAAATAAGTTAATTTTAATTTATGTTTTTTTTTTCTTTTCTAATTTCTCACAAAGAAGTTTATTTACGAATGCTTTTAATTTTTTTTGTACCATGTTGATTAATGTAACCATTGTTATGTTGCATCACAAAGTTATAGTTTTGGTCATTTTGGTACAAGAAAATGATAAAAGATTAATTAAATTATGTCTGAAAATGTTATATGTTTAATAAAACATATAAATTATCATAGATAGTCATAGTTTTTTATTCAGTTGTTAAATTATAGGTTTTTTTTAGATTTGTTCGGAGATTATAGCTTTCTTTTTCTATAAAGATTGGATATCCTTCAAATGCTTCCTTATATTTTATTTACTTTTGCCAGATAAAAAAATATGTTTAATAAAAGATTATTTGAGGAACTAAAATTTTAATGCTTCTTATTGGAGTTTTACAATTATGATATAGGAAATGGCAAAGTGAAATAATACACTTTGATAAAAAAAAGTTAGACATTATTTAATATGTATGAGAAATCACATGTGTGTATAAAATATATGTTGAGAAAGGTAAAATTATTAAATAAATATCAGTATCTTAAGATACTAATAATTGATTCTTAGTTAAAAAATATATAAAAAGTAAACTATTGTATTTTTTATGAATATACTTGAGGTATGATTCTTAAAATCACTCTATGTAAAAAGGAAAGCATGTTAGAAAATTAAGGCAAATGTTTAAATACAAATGCATGAAACGTGATTAATTGAAATCTTTTTTTTTCCCAGCAGTATCTTTTTTCGAAGTAGTTCTATTGGAGAAATACATCCCTAAATATGAACACATATTTCGTCAATAATTCAAACCTCTATCTCTCAAACTAGAAGACTCTCTTGAAATAAACTAAATTTATTAATTTTTATACAGTTGAAAATTAATTGATATTTTACTAGACCACTTTATTTGAATTCATAAAATATGCAATCTAAAATAGAAAGAAGCATCGAAAATTATATTATTTATGATAAACAAACACCACTAAACATTGAATTTGTCAGAGTATATGAGATGAGAATTGAATGTAGTACAGTGAAAGAATTTGTATGAACAAGATCTATGAACTTAGAATATTGATATTGTTGTGAATGATAGGTAAAGATTTTTATAATGAGAGGGGTAATATGTGTGTGCATATAGTTGGTGTGATTAGAAAAAAAGGTGGGAAGCTGAGTGTATGGCATATAAAAGCGCATCTTGTTTACACGAATTAGAAAGGTCTGACCAGAAACGGAATGCTACCAACGTTTTCACACAAACTGCCAAATTCAATTTTGTCTCCACTCAGCTCAGGAAGCAACCAAGAACCTATAAACACTGCAAAAATATGTCTTCATAACTCACTCACTGTTCCTTTCTTTCTTTCTTTCTTCCTATGATGTCTGAATAAATAAATAAATAAATATAGAAATGGTTCATCATGTCATAAAATTAACAGGAGAGTAGTTGTTGACGAGAGGTCACAGTTCAGAGGTTCACAGACAGGCATGTACAGTCACAGATTGGTTTACGTGTTCTTCCAACACAACAGTATTTCCTCTCATGTTTTGATGCCTCGATTTGACGCACCGATTTCGATATGTCTCTGCACGCTCTCTCTTTCTTCACCTCCAATTAATCATCCTTATTATGCTATGCTATGCTATGCTATGTCACACCCCAACATCTCTTTTCTTTTCTCCTACCATGCTATGTTATGCATGCTATGTCACCACCCCAACACCCATCTCAAAGTTTTCTGCATGAATGTATGTATACGAATGAGTTGAATTGAATGGTGATGAGAAAACTATAATGATTACAAAGCAGTGTGATGTGAATGGTATTTGTGGTTGTCTCTGTTCAGTTTGATTAGGTGATGGGTGAGAGGAAGCATGGTTGAGGAAATAAGAAGAAGCATGTGTGTGTGTTGAGAGGTTTTGGTGGCACATGGAGCTGATGTTTGGTTTGGATGGTACAGAAATGAGCATATTGGTGTGTGGTGGAGCCTGATATATATGAAGAAAAGAGTGACTTTATGTTGTACTTGGTGCAGCTATATCCCCAACAAGGACCAAGGTGTTAGGTAAACAAACAGTCACCTTGCTTGCTTCACTTCACTCTGATTCGATTCTTCTTGTCCGTTCCATTCATTTTTTCGGATCAGATTAAACTCCTTCTTTCTTTCCACTAACTCATCATTTTGCAGGTTTAGCTTGGAACTTGCTATCACTTTTCAACTTCATCCCTCTCATCTTCTTGTCAAAGACTAGATTCCTTATATACACTAATATCTCCTAAAAAGCAAATGTTCAATTTTAACAATACAGTCCTTTTAACTCTCATTATTGCTCTTTAATATTATTAATGAGTCATTGAATCCTAATTCAACCATCCTTAATTATATACATTATGCTAATATTAGATCATTTCATAGCATTATTATGGAACTCAGTGTTCCCTATTTTATAGCTCGGTCTCCCTGATCGAGCTGACTAAGATACACGCTGATGTTGCTCGGTCTACCTGACCGAGATACCACGCACGGTCAGACTGACCGACACATATATCCATTAACGTTCAAATCAAGGTCAGTGAAACTAATCTGTCATTAAGAATTAGGTAATACAGTCATAAGATCCATTCCACTAAGTCCGTTAAAATAATATAAATAACACATATTCCAAGAAGCAAGATACGTCATTTATTACTATGTACCTACCCGAGTGTCGATCACCCGCTTTACTGACTTGAGCGTCGAAGTGTCTTCTGCAGGTACCTCTCCCATTTGGCATTCACCCGAGACTGAGAGAAGAAGGAGAAAACACGAAGGCGAGAAGGATCACAGTGAAGCCCTAACAACCTACCCGACCGAAAGAGGAAGACGAAAACTTCAATAATTCTCTAGGTCCCATCTTCAGGAACAGTTTTTTTTAGTTAGAATTTTTTCTCCTGTTAGAAGATTTTGTCATCTTTCTTTTATAGGAGAGTTGAAGTATTCTAAAATATCTTTATTTTTTTTTATTTTTTCTCTAAAAAAAAGTTACACCATCTCATATATGTGTGTTTAACTTAATTCTAAATTTAAAATAAGAGTTTTCTTTTTCTAAAGAGAATAACCTTAAACAAGGCATTAATTATTTTACAATTAGGATATTCGCAACAATTATGATCTAAATAAATATTTATTCAATTCACATTATTTTAGGTATATTTTCAAATGCTGTGTCCATTTTTTCACATTTATATATGCTTAGTTCTTTAGATATTTCTATGAATTTATCTTTATTCTTAAAAATAATTAAAAAGAAAAACAAATAAATGGAATCCATCACATTGGGACAGTTATGTATTACTATCAATCAAATTCCACATGTCTTTGTGTATCTCTTAATATGAGAAAGGAAGAGTTTCCTACTTTGATTCAAACGTATTTCTCTCATCACAAGAGTATTTGACGTTATCCAAACACACTCTTAACTAAAATCTTTGGATGTTAATCAAATTGATCTTTTATACCAATTGTGATATAATTTTACATGTTTCTTCAATCTGTTTTTAATTTTCTTACTTCTTATCTATTCTTTTTAAATATGTTACATCTTTCAATGTACCATTTTTTTTTTTTAATAAGATCTTCATCAATAAGACACTTTTTTCTTCTTCTAAGGAACACCATAGCTTTGCTATGTTACACGTCTAAGACCTCAAACTTATATCAAGACCACAATTTCAGATTTCTAAATCAACGAACCCTACAAAATTATTTATTTTCGAACTTTTTATCCTTGCTTTTTTATCTCTTAGAATTTGAGTTTAGAACTGTTTCTTTTAATTTCTTAGAATATGTTTGAGTTTAATCCAAATAATAAAATTTAATATTAGCTCAATTTAAATTTATACCTGATTTAATCTCAAAATCCAACTCAACACGCGAGGTCCCTATTTATATGTACTATTTGGATACATCTGCAACCTACTTACATTTTTCAGCACAATATATAAAAACTGCTGCAATATTGGCAAATAAAATTGTTCTTATATATGTTAACTTTTTGCAGAGACATATTTCAATAAAAGCAAGTTTGAAGAGGCTAAAAGTATAACATATATTTTTCCATATATTTATATAAGAGTATAGTGTAACATATTGTCATGATTATTTATAAGAATATAGTAGGATTAAAAAGAAGTTGTAAAATTTTAGTTTTATATAAATTCATGAAAAAAATATGTTCTACTTTTAGTTGTAACACTGTTAAGTTATTTGATTAAATTTAAAAAACTATTTAGTTAGTAGTGTGTTTAATAGGATTAAACGAGCTCGTTTATAACCTATCTAATTAAAAATTTATTTTAAAATAAAATAAAATTATTTAGCAAAGAACTTATTTTAAACACTTGTATATAATCTTCACAATACTTAATTTATAAACTTTTAATTCACTTTGTTATCATCGTTATTATAATTTATCCTTTAATTTTTTTTATATTAAAAATACTATATCTCAATTCTATTTTCATAAGACAACATTTCTCTATAACAAAGAGTATACAGGTGAAATTGTGTTTTGACAAACTTATCATTGAATCTAATGAAAAAATTTCTGAGGTCAATTGAGTGACAATTTTTTTTAAATTTTGTTTCTCTAAAATTTGTATTTTTAAAATATTTTTTGTTAGATTTTTTAGAATTAGATTAGATTATTTAATATTTAAAAATAGACATTTAATGAATAAAATAAAATAATAAAGTGAATAATAATAACAATATTACTTTATTGTTATTTAATAATTTTGGTCTACTTAAGTTAAATTTTGAATTTAATTTACGAAACTTGTCGCAAACATAATTCTTAAAAGATTTGGGTGAGATTGAGTCAAATCTCAATTCAATCTATTTGAATTAAATTGAATGATGAGATTATTTGACCATATGTACTATTACATAATATAAAATAATTAAATAATAATATTCATACACTTATATAAGTCGATCATTGAAGATGATAATAAGACACTTTTTTTTTTCCATTAAAAGTTTCACCGGCAAATTAGTTATTAAAATAAAGAAAAATACTTTTAAACAAAACGGTCTCTAGATAAAAAAAAATTAACATCAGAATGAAAGTGTAGGAACTAGGATGAAAAAATGGAGTTAAATGTGTTTGGCAGTGTTACCACACTGTCATCATTCCCTTCAAACAATTTGCCAACTAAGAAACGCACATTTCCAGCTTTGCAACACTTGTTATTGTTACTGAGAGTTGTTCCAAATCTGGATTTTAAAACAAACTATCTTTCTTTGATAATAAATATAGATTCACAGCAACCCGTTTGAATATCTGATAGAAGGGGCATATCAAAATCACTTTTTTTTTTTCCCTTGATTCTGTCTGTAGCAAACTCCAGAGAGAAAAAAAGGGTGTGCGTGTAGTGGCTAATGGGGGCGTATAGAGCTGATGAGGATTACGATTACCTGTTCAAGGTTGTGCTGATTGGGGACTCTGGCGTGGGAAAATCCAACCTTTTGTCGAGGTTCACCAAAAATGAATTCTGCCTTGAATCAAAGTCCACTATTGGGGTTGAGTTTGCAACCAGAAGCATTAGGGTGGATGATAAGATTGTCAAAGCTCAGATTTGGGACACTGCTGGCCAGGAAAGGTGAATGCTTCTTTTCTTTTGCTCTACTCTCTATTGTCTTCGTTGTGCTAGAATTGGGTTGTTTATTTTGGTTGTCATTGCCCATGATGTGATTTTGCTTTTTGAAGTGTTTGAATCCATGATTTCATTGTAATGGGTATGTGGCTTGTTAGTTGGTTTTAGTTTTCCTGCACCTTTTATGCTGATGTGAATTGGAAGCTTTTATGAACTTCTGTTTTACATCCTGGGATTTGCAAAGGGATTATATCATTGTAATTAGAATTTTATTTGCTGTAGCTTCTATGTTACTGTATTATTATTGAATCTCTATGAAGTTTTCATTTCCGATTGATTTCAAACCATAAACTCTGCTTCTGGTCTCATAGCTAGTCCTAAGCCCGAGTAAAGGAGGGAGGGTTGTATTAGGCACTTAGCAGCTAACGATTTCGAAATCTCCTACATAGAATCTCACAATTTTCAAACCTGGCATTTATGCATTGGGTTCATGCTGAAATAATCTGAACTACGGCATTTACATAATGCAGATAGCTCATAGCTCTTTTGTCACACACTTAGTTCCAATATGTAAACATGTCAATGTTATTATGAAAATCATACTCTTAGCATCTCTGACTAAGTTGTTAGTTGCTGGTAAAAATGCAAGGTACATATGCTAAGCAATAAAAGATTTGAAATTATCACTTGGCCAGTCTTTCTTGCAGAGGTTACCAATTTGTAGCATTAAGATGTTATAGTTATCTTTAAATCACTTTGTTGTTATGATTTACTCTAATTCGATCTGGGCTTTAAATTAGCTTGTTATACATAAATGACTTATAAAGTCCTTGCATTGAGGATTTTTTTCATTGTAAAAATTTGAATTCCAGTGTTGCTAAAATGTGAAGATATTTCCCAATTATATATTAGATTGATGTCAAATATTGTTATTGTAATTGCTATTATCGTCGTAGCAACAAGATGAACAGATTGCTATTAGACATTGCTGATAATCCCAGCAAGAATCTTTGGAGTAACATCACCTAATTTTGGATTCCACATGAATAAAGATTTAAAAATGCTATATATGATCAAATATTAAAGTAAGGCTTCTTCATTTTAATTTTGCATTACTCAGGTACCGAGCGATCACTAGTGCATATTATCGTGGAGCTGTTGGTGCTTTGTTAGTGTATGATGTTACCAGGCATGTTACATTTGAGAATGTGGAGAGATGGTTCAAGGAGCTCAGAGATCACACGGATGCCAACATTGTGGTGATGGTTGTTGGGAACAAAGCAGACTTGCGTCATCTGCGAGCAGTTTCCACCGAAGATGCTACAACTTTTGCAGAACGGAAAAAAACATTTTTCATGGAAACCTCTGCCCTCGAGTCCATGAACGTTGAAAATGCCTTCACAGAACTGCTCACACAGATCTACCATGTTGTAAGCACGAAGGCCCTTGAAATTGGCGATGATCCAGCAGCATTACCAAAAGGACAGACGTTAAATGTTGGGTCTCGTGATGGTGTATCAGATGTGAAGCAGAATGGATGCTGTTCTGCTTGACCATGCAGCAAAAACCTGTATTTTTACTTTAAACCCATGTTCTGTTGATATCCTATGTAGAGTTCAGCCTTAAAACATGAAAATGGTTGTCCAGAGAGCATTACAATCTCAACTTTCTACTTTGCTAAGTAGAGAAATCTGTTATTTGGTTGTTGTTTCATGAAGTTGATAATTGATCTATTTTCAGATTTATCAGAATTTTTCATGGCTTCTTTTTTCTTTTCCATGACTGCAGATTCATGCTATCCAAATTTATTTTGACTTATTCTCAGTTAAATTCTGAATTTTCATTAAGTACTGTGATTTGCGCATTGCTTCTTCAAAACTGAGAGTTGGGCTTGCGAGAATATACATATGTTTTTTGTTACATCTGTAGCTTATAGCCGAGTGACAATAAAGAATAACTTCAAATGCACGAAAAAAATAGCAATTTTCTTTTTCTTTACTTTTATTGAGGAAAAAATCCTTATTGTAGTCAGCAAAGTTGCTGTCTAAGAACTAGTTTGTTTTATTTTCAAATAATGTCATTCTGTATTTTATAATTTTAGTAGTTTTGTTGGTCTAATTGCTCTCATGCTTGCTTAGCAATTTTAAACATTTGTATGTCAAACATAACCAATATATGTGGACTCGATCAGATAACTTTTGTATTTCTTTAAAGACTTGAGAAGATTGTGAGATCAGACCATTTGTTAATTAAAGTGATGTAGTTAATTAGAAAACGGAAGTTACTTCATAAAAGTGATTATTTGAAAAGGGATATACTTAGTGTGGAGGTTATACTTAGTAGCCATCAAACAGAACCAAACTTGTACTAGATGGACCATAATCACCCATAAATTTCAAGTTGGGGGTGAAGCATTAAATATGTACAATCTTTTTCCTCACATCAATTACATGTCTCAAGCATTTCAATATGCATAATCTTTTGCCTTACATCATATCAAAACAGGCACAAAAACTAGTTTAAAAGAAGCGATTATAAACATCGAACTTCCTTATTAGACCATTGCAAGCAAGGTGTCAGGGCATTGTTAACTAAAAGCTGTTCATGTGTGGGTTGATTCCAGTGATTGGTGCCTGCAGTTGGATGTTTTCATGAACAAATAAAGGATGTAATATTGGCCAAGATGTCGACAACTTTGTTTAATGAATGCAAAGAGCAGTTAATTTAACGAACATGAAAGCAACGAGGCGAAAACCCAAATTTTCCCTGCATTAACGATTTATCAATCTGAATTTTTATTCACTGTATTCCAGGCTTCTAATTGATGAACAACTATTTTCATTTCGAATATTTGGTTAAAATGGGACATGCCAGTAAGACAGGAAGAACAACGGTCCATCAATTTCTCCTGTTCATTATTCCATTCTATTCTATAACGTACCTGTTAAACAAGAGCAAATTTTTTAACACTCCTAACATGTAATCCTATTTTAATTTTTTACATAGAAGTAAAAGAAAAGTGGCCAATTAAGAATAATAACACTACAAAGGGAGTAGGTATAGGAGTACCAAAATCTTGCTCCAAGGATATACATAACAGTTCATACAGATTTCATCAGTGGGATGTTTACATATAAACGTCAAAATGCAGCTAAACTAAAAGTATGAATATATTTATTAAGAATTGAGCTCAATTCAAGCCAGAATGCAGCAAACAATATGCAGCCAAGTTCAATCTGCCAACAGAATACCAAAAGACCAAAACTAACAGGAAACAAAATTGACTACTGCCTGCAAATTATCTGTGATACTGCATATCAAAAGTGACGAAATATGATGAAAAATTTTGGACTTCGAAAAAGTATGGCACCATCAGAGGAGCAAAGCCTACCCAATCCATGTAACACACAACACAAAGTAGAGAAAGTTTAAATGGAGATAGCAAAATAGCATAACACAATCATTTCATTAATGCTCCAAAAGGAAGAGAACTGTTTTAGGCTTCCTTATGCCCATATGTTTGCCACAGTATTACATTTATAGAATCTAAGGTACAAGCCTTCATCAATAAATACAGTGTCATAAACAAAAAGCTTCCTTGCATAACTGAATTTATGTTTTTAACATCAGTTACAACCTTTATCTTCATAGACCACAACAAAAAACCCCGACTACTGACACTTTAAATCAGAAGCATTGGCAGGCATGACTCTGAATTCACTATTGATAAATGTCATTATTTAGTGAAATTTCATGCAAAAAGCTACGCACTTATAGTTTTAATTGTTAATTAAGTTATCACTCAACCCAACTTTGAGAAGTATTGAATTCAGCAATATATTTTTGAGTCATCATGAGACTAATGAAAACATTTAATCCCAATTTTTTGTCATTTTCAGGAAATTAAGGAAAGATGGAGCAAAGGACTAGCAGATGAATAGAGAGACTTTAAAAGATAGAAAACAAGGCCTTGAACATTCAAGAAACCTCGCAGAGGCGAGCTAGTCTTGCTTAGGCATGAATTGTCCAGAGACAAGCCTTGCTCCAGTGATAGGCTCACCGAAGTGAGAATGCTCCAGAGGTTACCTTTGTTCCAGTGAAGGCTCGCCCAAGCGCCCCTGTCTCGCTCAAGCAAGAATGTTCCAAAGAAGGGGTGTTTTGAACCAAGGGTCTCACTTAAGCGAGATATGGCTTGCTTGAGCGAGACTACTTGCCTAGCTTGAGCAAGATGTCACTAATCCAAAGAACGAAAAGGGTTATAAACGTAGAAAGAAAGGTAAAAATGTAGTCTTGGAAAAACCCTTGAAGCTAGAAATGAAGAAGCAAAGCTCTCAACTCTCTTTTCTTGCTTCCATCAACCTTTGGTGCTTGTAATGGCTACCATGAGTAGCTAACTTCCTTTCTTTGGGATTGAATGTAATCTTTTCAAAATCTTATGTATTTTTGGTGATATTTATATATGATATTCTGTTTCTACTTGACATTGGTATTTTCATTTCATGCCTAAAGCTAGATTTTATCTGATCAATTTACTCCTGATTTTGATTCTTGGATTTAACTAGAAAATATTTCTAAGAACCCGATCTAAATGAAAATACTTGATATATTTTGATGCTAGGAATAAGTTTTAACATATCAATTGTTTTATAACATCTTCTCTTCATGCCAAGAAATCTGCTAAATAGTTGAGGAATCAATGTTTAGTGTTTAGGAGACGTTCTTAAGAATTTCATATTTTAGGAATCAATGTGAATGATTTTATTTGTTGCATCAATATCAAGTAACAGCATTATATGTTTTTATTTATTCAAAATACTGAGTGAGAAAGATTAACTTCAATCTCAATCTTGTTAATTTTCATAAAAAAAATAAATCTTGTTAATTGAACTTTTCTAGCCATTTACTTTGTTTTTATTTAAATATATTTCAATATTTAGTGAGTGTTATCAAGTAAATTTTAAGCGGAAGTAAGATTTTAAGAGAAACTGTTATAGGTGAAAAGTAACACTTGACATCAACCACCCAGTCTTTCATCTTCAACTTCCTCCAATTCTTCAGTGCCAGCAAAGTACTACACAAATTCACTAGCCCTAACATCAAACTAGTATAGCTAATTCAACCAAAAACCCTCGTAATTGAACCATGGAAACAAATAAAAAGACAAACTTTAATAATTTACAGCCTCTCAATAACCCAATTCAGCTTCAATCCACAATCCCCAACATCCAGAACATCAAATTTTGGTCCTAAAAAAGCACACTAAAAACGAATGAAAAACAAAATGAGAGCTTGAAACAGCAAAATGAGGGAAGTTGAGAAGTGACCTGAAAAGTAGGTAAAGGAGACATCACGGGGGAGTATTGTTGTCTTTGTCGTTCTGAGAGGAAGAGGGGTTGTTGGAGTTGAAAGAGGGTATGGGATTTTCTCCCTTGATGACCCAGCCAAGGGCAAAGAAGGCAGTGCCAGCAAGAATGGCAGTGCCCCAAGCGTGAGAGTACCATTTACTGTACTGCCTGATGGCATACCTCCATTGATCCTTCAGAGTGGCAGCATCTGGAATCTCTTTCTCTGGTGGGTTGAAATGGCTCTTCGGCCCTGAAAACCTTTTTGGGCCATCATCACTGGGAGTGGGAATCCCACCCGAAGATGCTGAAGACGGAGGAGAAGGAGAAGGAGAAGGGTAATGCGTTTTGGGTTTATTCTCAGTCATGTGGTGGTGTGATTCGATTCTTTTGCTTTCACTTTCCGTCTCAAAATGGACTTCAAGCTTTTTACATCAAATATAATCTCAACTTCAAACGGTATAACATTGAAAAGTACTTACCATTGGGTTGTTTTCTGTAGGTACTGAACGGAAGCCACGAATCAGATTTGTTTGTATCTGGTGATTTGGGATGATTTGAGGGAGGAGAAAGACTGCACGTGTGGAGATTTTGCCCTAGAGCTCAGAATTTTTGTGCAATAATTAATTTGTCTTCAAAATATATGTGCATTTGTAGTGATGATTAAGTAATTATTGTATAATTAATTTCTTTCAAGATAACTTTTTAATTATGACTCGATGAAAATTAAAATATTTAATTTTAAAATTGTATTTAGTTCTAAAATTGTAATAAAAATTTTAAATATTTTTTCATAATTCTTATAATTATTATTATATTCTTTCAAATCATCTCTACACATTCTTAATAAAAAAAAATAAGGACATTTATATCATTTATCATGCAACACAATTTTTACGTACTTTGTTTTTAGCTTACATTAATCATATTTACTTCAAATTTTTATATCACTTTCCATTCAAATTCACTTTTGTTTTTATATTAAAAAAAATTCATTTATTCAATTCCTCTTTTTATATTCAAAAAATTTCATTTATTCAATTCCTCTTTTTATATTCAAATAATTTTATTTATTCACTTCCTTACTTTATATTCAAACAATTTTTACTTTTTTTTCTTCTCTTTATCCAAACAAAACCTTACTCTCATTGTTTCAAATGTTAACCACAACAATCTATATTAAGTGTATGTGTATAATGAATTATTCATTATTTTTATTTTACTAGTCTCTCACTATTTTGGTGTGATTTGGATTCTAATTTTGTCAGTCATTACGTTTTTTTTCTTCATTTGTAATCACATTTATAAATTCAATTTTATTTAACATTTAATTAATTTAACACTTTCGTTCAAAACTATTAGTACAATTCTATAAAGTATTAATTTCACATTAAATTATTTAAGCCATTTTTACTTGAAATAAGCTAGACAAATTCACATTAAATAGATAAGTAAATGGTTTGTGCAATAAATGACTTAAATATTACAATATTTGAAACATGAAAGAAAAAAAAAACCTCATGATAAAAAAAGGAAATTTTGAGAGAGAAGATTAAATCATCAGGTAGTGAAATTCAACTTCAACTAAAATTTTGAGAGAGAAGAAGAGTGCTGTATTTGGAAAGTTCAACGCTTCAATACTTACATTCATTCAAATAGTACTGCAATTCACAATTCACAAATATTTTGCATGACAAGAACAAAGATATCAATACAACCTTCCAATAATCAATTCAAAAATTCAACTTGAACCTTCATTTTCTACAAAGAGCAAGTTTTTGTAAAGCACCCGCCTGTATAAGGATTCGAGTCCAAAATTGACACAGCAGATCTCAGGCATTGGATCTGAAGAGAGGAAAAAATTACAAAAGAAAATTGTACCGAAGCCTATTGGGGTTCTACCCTTGTTGATGGAAATATTCCACTATAGCTAAAATCTTCTTCCTTGTAAGGATGTTGGGCATTTTCTTTACCTGCTTCCTCATAAGTTTCTGATGTTGTAGCTGATTCAGCATTGGGGTTCAATCCAACAAGCTCGATTATGCTCTCAATCTCTTTTGCAACCTCAGCCATTGTAGGCCTCTCAGCTGCATATTCTTTGACACATCTCATTCCCAACATCACAAACTTTTCTAAACCTTTTGGTCTTGTTTTCAATATAGTTGGATCTATAATGGAATGAAGGTTGTATAAATCTTTTGATGTGTCCATTACCCTCATCACTTCTCTTACAATATACTTTCCTTGCTCTATTGGCCTTCTTGCTGTTGCTAGTTCCAGCATTAGCACTCCAAAGCTATATACATCACTCTTTTCAGTTAACTGCTGGGTCATATAATATTCAGGATCCAAGTATCCCTGAGAGAATAAAAAGGAAATAAGTTTACATCAGATATACCTCTGGTAAATTTCAAGGTTAAAGCTAATTCTTGGCAAATTATTGATTCGATTTCTGCTTTATTGAAAAGTTACATTCTCTAAAAAGTGTCAAGTTTGCATTATGCCAATCACACTTTATAAAAAGGCATCACTAACATAAGAACACAAGGGAGCTTTTCCTGACATTTACAAGTGTCTCGAAAACTTGTTTGTTTTATTTCCCTCTGAGAAATTGTTTAAATTGTGTGGCTATAAAGCAACGGCTAATTTTAGGACTGAAATTTTAAAGGTGGAGGAACCAAAATAAACCATAAAAGTGGTAATAATCCTCACTTCTAAAACTTGTTTTGGAATTGAGTTAGGTTCAAAACCAAAATATAAGAGTGGAGAAGCTTTCAAACTATTAAAAGTTTCGCAACTGATAAATTTATTATCTATTCTAAGCAAAGATGTGATCTGCTTCACAAAGTAGTAGTCAAAGAATTCTATACAAACCATTGTCCCTTTGACTTGAGTAGTGACATGGCCCCTTTCACTATCAACAAGAAGTTTGGAGAGACCAAAATCAGCAACTTTTGCAATGAGGTGATCATCAAGTAAGATATTGCTAGATTTGATGTCCCTGTGTATGATTGGTGGGTTAGCAAGTTCATGAAGATAGGCCAGACCCCTGGCTGCACCTAATGTTACTTTTAGCCTCCTTATCCAATCCATCCAGATCCCAGACTTTCCTGCATCGGTACAGTCAAATGAAGAAAATTAATAAGTAATGTGACAGGCCTTAATTGAATTTTTCAATTGGTTGTTATAAAAGAATGTTCGTGGTAACAAAAACCCAAATTCTGAAGATGTAATATTTGCAATCCAGGACACTGATTTCTAGTCTTCAAATTGGATTAAGTTCATTGTTATTAATCTCTAAGTGCGTGTTAAAATCAAGATCTTAACAGCTCCATTTTAGTATGAATGGTTTCTTACTGATCAGGTAAATTAATACTGGTTAGATGAGGCTTATAATTGACAACCGAATGTTAAATAATATTGGCACTAAGACCAATTGCGGTGATTCACAATGAAATGGGCAAATGGTCTACTTGTTACTAGTCAAGAAATGAAATATAAATTAACGGATGAAAATTCTAGTCACTCCATCCCCATTATACATTTGAGTCTGATACAGATGCAGTGCAGTACATACGAAGTAGTGAAGGAATTGAATGAAAGTACCTGAGAGACTATCCATTAAAGTTCCATTTGGAATGTACTCATACACCAGCATTTGTTCACCCTTCTCAAAACAGAAACCCAGAAGACTAACGAGATTCTTATGATGGACCCTTGATAGAAGTTCTATCTCGGTTTTAAACTCAACAGCACCCTGCATAGATTCTTTTGCAGCCCGTTTGATAGCAACCAACTCTCCAGAGGGAAGAGTTCCTTGGTAAACCTTAAGAAAGAGGACTAATTAGATCTTACAAATAAGTAAACAAGAAGATAACTATTTGGGAAAATGCTTGGTTATTTCTGACACTAGAGTGAAAATGAGAATTTCTTTCAGGAACATCAAAGGAATAACCCAATAGGGTGTTTTTAAATTAAAATAAAAAAGGATAGTCACAAGATGCCATTAGCAAAAACCTGTCCATAGCCTCCAGATCCAATAGTATTGGCTTCTGAGAAGTTGTTGGTGTATTTCCTTAGTTCATCAAAAGCAAACCATCGTCCTCCTTTCAACTGAGGAGCAGTGCCACTATTCTTATTCTGTTCCCAATTGGCTGCATTTATAAAGACATTGAATCAATAAAAGACTACTTTAGAAGTCCTTGCAAGGACCAAAACTCAGCCAAGGCTGCAGCAATCACTTCTTACCAAAAGGGTTCAGCCCCGCAGATCTTTCTGCTCTTCTTTTCTGGCGAATGGCATACATCCCTGCAAGGGATGCTAGTACAACAAAGACCACAACAGCAACTACAGCACCAACTATAATCCCGGTATGTGATGACTTTGATCCTTTTGGTTCACCTAGTTGACGTAAAGAATGAGAGTTAGTGGGGAGAAAGGGCACTGTAGAATAGAACTGACAAAGCGTTCATTATTTCTGGTTCATAATGAGATACAAAACCGCACCTGCTGTGTATTCATAACTAGCACCATTGAAGTAGTAAGGGGAGAAGAACTCTGGAGGTTTATAAATTTGGTTGCTAAGCAGAAAAGCAATATTTAAAATTCCAGTTGCATTGAAGCGATCGCTTTGCGAAGGGAAGACTTGCAGATTCAATTCAAAGTTATCAGAAGTAGGATTTCTCACGGGGTTACTAAGAGCAACTGAATCCACTGGAATGCTTTTGTTTCGGAAAGTATCCATCAGAGACTGCTCAATCTCCCTGTAGTACTTTGCGTCACTGAAGTTTGAGAAACTAAGAGCTCTCGATATAAGAAGTCCAGTATAGGGAAATGCACAGTTACAATTTGGGCTGGCAATCTGATCGGAACTGCAAGGTGGAGGAGAACAATTATTTGATGGTGTTGAATAAAATGAGGGATTTGATACTGGTTGTTGGCAGTAACTCTTTTCAGATGCTCCACTTTCACGACAAATTGGGTTGTTAGCTAGTCTGCAAAAACATAAGATAACTCCCTCAGTTTTGAATCCATGCAAATGGCTGAACACTTTTTTTATAGAGCAAAAAGAGATATCATAAAAAACGAGGCTTGCCTTATTTCTATACTTGGTAGATTGCTTTCTGGGTCAATCTCTGTTATGTCATTATTCTCCAAATTTATTTGTTCCAGACTTTGGCTGTGGCCACTAAGATTTAGTGTGCCACCGAGGTGGTTCTGCCCAAGTATCCTGTTACCATATTTCAATAATCATAATCATCATTTGCTCAAGCATCACTTTTTAGGAACATGTCATTCGTTTTAAGAATCGGAGACAGGTAATGTGGGAAGGAAGGAACTACATACACTGTTGTCAGAACCGGCAGACTTGTAACCCATGAAGGAACATTAGAGGCACTGAAAGTATTGTCGCTCAAGTCCCTGCAGATAGTTTTCCATGAAAGACTCAGTAAAAAATCATTGTATTATGCATGAATCATATGCACATGTGTTGCATGCTGTTGTATAATTTGTGTGGAGAGAAAACATTGATATTAACATTTCTTTTAAGGCAACATGATTAAATTTTACACACTGAGAGTTGAAATCAATAGAATAAAAGTGCACTATTTATACTTACACGTAGGTGAGACTATTCATTCCGGTAAAATCGGGCAAAGTGCCATTGAACTTATTGTGAGATAAATAGCTGCAAAAATAAAGTCCATGCCTGGCCTTAGCAAAGTTGATTCTTTAGAAAAAGTGAGACATTTTTGCATATAGATATGAAGTTTAATAAGGCATGTTTCTTTAATTTTCTTACATCTCACTTAGTTTTCCGAGTTTGCTTAGGTTTGCCGGCACTCCCCCTGTTAATCCATTCTTATCTAAGCGCCTGTGATCCAAAGAAAATATTCAATATAAAGCAAAGCCAAAGTGAAATTCAGAGATAGCATAATTTTGTGAACGTAGCCATTGGACACTCTCTACAATATACTTACAGAACTTCCAATGTCCCCACAGAACTAATGGATACAGGAACACTACCCTCTAGTTGATTGTGGTCAAAAAGCCTGGAAAAAAGAGCACAAGGGGTGATTAAGGGTCCATTTGGTTTATAACCATAGTCAATATTTCATGACACATTTTAATATATACGTGCCTGAAATTAATTTGAACTATTATCTCACTAAGTCATCTTAAGAAAAAATATACTTTTATTCACTTTGTTGAGACATGAGGACACTTAACTCTCCATGCCATTATATAGTTGTAAAATTCCAAATTGCACAAGATGTAATGAAGCTTACACGTGTTCTAGAATCATACTGGAGTTGAAAAGTTTTTCTGGTATTGTACCAGTGAGATTATTGCTCCCCATATGACTGCAATCAGTGAACATAATGTTAGGTCATTCAGGGAACTGGAAAATATCCAATGACGATATGTGTTTATATCAAGTGAAAATTAACAGTGAGAATTGACATACAAGTGTTGTGCCTTAAGGAGCAGGTCAAGGCCTAGTCGTCCTTGGTTATCAGAGACAGGAATGGTCCCTACAAGCTCGTTTTCAGCAAGATCAAGCCAATTGATATTTGTTAGATTGCCAAGAGAGCGTGGTATAGTTCCACTGAACTTGTTAGAGTTCAATGCTCTGCACGAAAAACAACACATAATTTACCATGATTTAGTCCATTAAAGTAACATTAAGCTTAGAGATTAAGTTAGATAATTTCAGGAAGTGAACATAAGATGTTCAGACCTAGCATAAGATGAAGCATCATTTTTTCATACATTCGAATGAGTTGAACTCTAATATATTTTTTATGTAAGTAAACCTTCTCATAAAGGAATTAGCAGAATTGTTAAGATGGGAATCCTTACAGAAAGGTCAGCTGCTTTAAAGATCCTATTGAATCCGGAATAGGACCAGAGAAACCACAACCAACCAATGATCTGAAGAACAGTTAAAAAGGAAGAGTTAAAAAAGCATCCTAAATTTTGTAGGGAAAAATTCAGTTAGTATTAAAATCATTTGATAGAAAATAAACTGCCTAGCTTACAGGGATTTTAGCCTTTTCAGATTCCCAATTTCATTTGGAATTGTTCCTGTCAAACCCGTGTTGTAAGAAAGATCCCTACATGAACAGAAACACCATATTATTTAAGTGAGCTTCCACTGAGAATTGCATAGCATCCGCAGAAAGCTTAGTCAAAATAAAACGTTCTTTTGAGTGTCAAAACATACTTAAGGAGTGTCAAATCAGGACAAGGCTCTTCTCAGGTATATGAATCATTTAGTGGATTAATTAAGATTATAATCTTTCTTTACATTAAACTAGTGATATATACTATATACTTTTTCACTTTAGATATAAGTCTAAGAATTAAGTTTGAATCCAATTCAGTTCCAAAAAACCAGTTTTTGTAAAATGAGAATTGTATCAGATTTATATCCTTCAATTTGATTTTATTGAAGAATCTTATCCAACAAATCACCCCCAGTTCAGAAACACAGGCATCTGGGGTTAGAATAAAAGTATGAGTTTAATGGCTATTCAACTTATATAAGAAGTACGCACAGAGTAACTAGTTCAGATAAAGACTCAATTGCTGAAGACAGTTGGCCCCTCAAACTCAAGCTTGGAAGTCTCCTGAAAATAATAGCAATCTATTCAGATAAATTTTATTTTTAAAAAATAGAATCTATGAAACAAGCTTTCATATCAATTTGGAGAAGCTAAAGAAACTAAGAACTAACAATTCGGTGATTCTTGTATTGCTGCAACGAATTCCATCCCAGCTACTGCAAGGATCAGTACCCACCCAACTCTGTGGCTTGCTAGTCCAGGATTCTGCAAGGGAATTTAGGCCAGAATCTACAGCCATACCATTTACATTAAAAATTGTAAAAAAAATTGAAATTTTCAAATTAAACTACATAAATTCCTAGTGCTCGTTCGTTAATATATCTCCTCTCTCAGTGATTGCAGATGTCTCTAGACCACAAATTATCATGAAAAGTGAAAACTATATCATGCAACCTTTGTAATCAATTCATTCTCCTACTTCAGAAATTTCATGAATTAATCACAAGGAAATTTTTTAATTTTAATTGAAAAGGCAAACAATTTTTTTCTTACATCACATTCAGATTGACAGAAGACAGAAGATAACTTAATATCTGTATTTTCTTGAATTATACTATTCCTTCAGTAAATTCTTTCATCACCATTTTTTTCATCTCACCATCCATTGTATAGCCTTGTTCTACAAATTAATTTCCCTATTTTCTGTTTCCACTGTAATTTGTGATGTGCTCTTGCATAGAACTGAGGTACTTCAAAGTTACAAAGTTTTTAGAGTTTAGGCACTGGTCAGCGTATGCAAGAACACCCCACAAAAAAGTTGGAAAATATTCCTCACTTTTTTCATGAGATGTTAAAGAACATATGCACAAGAAGTTGTTAAATATCCATCAAGCATCAAAGATAGCGCAAAACATGAAAAAAGTAGAATTGAACATACAATCTCGACTGTCTGTCTGTGATGCAACAAGCAGAACTTGGAAAAGAAGCAGCTGAAGAAGAATCATCACTTTATGTTGTTGGTCCATTGCTTGATGTTTCTCTTATGTTGGATCAGAAATGGAATAATGAAACTTTTGAATGGAAGAAATGATGACCAAAGAACCAAAGAACCAAAGAGGATCAATCTATAGCAATCATCGTTTAATGAGAAAGCGAATAGTATGACAAAACTATATCAACAAACGATGGTAGTCCAAACGCGGCCTCTGAGATGGCTAAGGTTAACAAACACATTTTACTTAGTCAATGGCTTTTGCATTCATTTTTCAACGGTTAGAATGGGATTAAGTCCCAAAACATAAAAATAAAATATTGTCACATGGCCACCAAACATCATCATCAACTTTCATTACATTCTTAAATATATTTGTACAAGAATGGAACAGAACAGAAAGGGTGCCTAGGAACTTTGGATATAGTCTTTCGCCAAATATTCTAAGGAAGAAAACTTCAAGAAAAGATGAAGTGCTGGAATAAACAACCACCAAGAGAATGGCTTATTTTTCTGCTTTCATCAGCGCCCTTTCAATATTAAATATAACTCAAAACTCTGAGGTCGTTTATACTAGTTCAAATCATTGATGGTGAAAGAAGAGGGGATGAACAAGGAATGCATGTCATTTCTGGGGTTGGAATATAAGGAATATCATGTTGTTAGTACAGTAGATTGCCATCAGAATAGGGTCTTGCTTTTTGATTCATTACAAAACCAGAATAAAATTGTCCTGCACTATAAGACAAATCACCACCAAAGTTGCCGTCCATGCACATATAGTGGTGGCCATAATAGAGTATTAAATTGATAACGGTGACAATAATTATGTTATTATTATTAAAACTGTCTTAAAAAAAGTTTCACAAATGAAAAAATATGACTTTTTTTATTAATGTAAAGTGAAAAAAAAGGATTGTTTATGTTATACAAGGCATAACAAACATAGCTTTGTTTTTACAATATAAAAATGTTGTTTAGAAACTGTGTGATAAACTATTGTAAGCAAATGGCTTTGAGGGCAACTTTGCAGACGGAATACATAAAGTATAGAAAAGGTTTCATTTTCTAAGAGATTAGCACAACATTTAAGCAGCTTTCTGATCTTGATTTTGAACTAATACTACAAGAAAATTATAAATAAAAACTAATTTTAAATATTAAAATAATTAATTATTATATTAATTAAATTAAAAAATATTTTTATAAACTAAAAATTTATTATTATTTAAAATAATTTTTATTATTAATAAAAATTATAAAGTAATTTTTAGATTTTAACTATTAACTAAAAGGTTTTAGCTCTTGACTTTATAATTAAACCTTATAAAAGGGACAAGAAAAAATTTTGTAGTCCACAAAAATAACCAACAAATTCTTGAAGTGAAACATAGGTTTTCTGTTGTTTACAACAAAACAAAAATTAATGTTAAGTATTACAACTGTTCCATAGTGTCACAGGTTAGCAGAAAAATAAAAGGGTGTTATTTCTTATGTACAGTTGAGATTGTATAATCAGACAAATGGGAAAACAATGTTACAAAAAGTTACATAGATTGGGACAAGATTGTTTGACAATGATTTCCAATTTTAAGTTTTAGATATACATTTATGTTAAAGATTGAAAATAAAAGTTTTATTATATATAATAGTTCAGTTGAAATTAAAGGAGTTCCACCGTAGGAGCTTTTGTTAGATTCAAAATCGAATAGTAAAACATGTAGAGATATCCAACTTGAAAAGTTACTAAAAATCTTATGAAGACTATTTTGTCAAAATTGCCATGCTTATTCCCAAGTTGACTTTCAGATATAATTTTTCTCCCATTCACAATGAAGTGTGACAAATTAACACACAAATATAATCTGAATATCTCATGTTTATGTAATGGATTAAATTAAATTTAGAACACTAAAAGTTCCCCATCATGGAAGAAAGTGGGAAAGTTGACTTTTGTGGTGGTTGGGTCATTGGTTAGCTATGGAAAGAGAGGGTGTAACAGGACAAAACAAAGGTATTAGATGAAGCATTTCTGTTATTAGTGGTTGTGTTGTGTGAACTCTGATATAATTAATTTTACAACTTGTCCTATGTTTTAATTTTGATGCTAACTTCAAAAGTTGTTGGCAAAGGAGACGGTCAAACTTCTCCATGTTTTTTTTTTGTTTTCTCTTGTATAAACCACTTGTATCCTATTTTTAACTTTATATAATTTAAATAGCTTCTTCTCTAAATTTACTAAATAAACTCTACAAGTTCCTTCACACATCTAATTCCAATTTTTTCAACTTTAAAATTTTAACTAGATTTCTTATTATTGATTATTTTTCTTTAATTTTGTGGGGAGTAGTATTCTAATTTATGAATCATATATAATAAATTTTTATTTAATTAAAATTTAAATAATATACATGTGGATAAAAGGAAGGTAGTTTAGAATGATTTTGTTTTTATTTATAAAGATAATATGTCAAATACATTCAAACACCATATTAAAAATTGTTCGATTTTATCTTTAAAAGATGTATCGGTGGATTAGAGGATGAAATAATACATAAATTATTTTTAACTTCGACTCCTGATTGATGTGATACTATATTAAACATACCGGAACAAATACAAGTATTTAATTGAAAAAAAAAATATACCAAATTTTTTCATTTGTTTCGATCATCTGAATTTTTTTTATAGATTATATATCATCTTTGATAACTTACTGGCTAATATTTTATATTTTGGATATGATAAGATATCCTTCTGCTATAATTCAGAAGAGTAGTTGTAAAACTGATCCTATGTGTGAATTGGAAGAATAATAAAGACGGAAAAAATTACAGAAAGAAAGGAGAATGATACAAGTAAAAGAAAAATACAATAGAAGAGATTAGATTCTTAGATTGAGAAATTCTTAGATGGAAACACACCTACACATCATTCTAAAAGTTTACAACAAATAAATAAAATTAAACTTTATTTTCGCGCGTTATATAAACTCACTTTTATCATTTTTATTTTTATTTTATTTTGGAACGATTATGATTTATTCGTACAGTGTGTTACCCATGTTTACTTGTGTATTCTATTTGATTTCTCAGAGATATTATTTCGTTTCTAATAAATCTATTTTAGTCAAACACAGGGACTAAGTAATTTATGTAGTGCCAACATGATGTTTATTCGAATCACAATTCACCACGTGTACACATGTCATAATATTTTAAATATGTTGTTATTGTTTATTCAAATTTCCGAATCACAATTACCATCAGTATTAATGTAGTTATTATTGAATTTGATACGAATATCCTTATTTTGTTGGTGTCCATTATTCGTTAAATTTGACTTAATTTATCTTAATAAAAATGCTATTAGTATTTTTATGAAAAATATGACTGTGAGTGAATATTGTAAACAAATATAAAGTTAATTAAAATATATGAATGATATAAATATTTTTTACCCATTTATTTAATAATAAATTATTGAAAGAATTAATTTTTCTGCGTTGTTTGTGTACGTTGAGATAAAAATCAGGATTACCTAATTAACTATATGATAACTTCTTAAGAATATCAAGATGTGATTCTAGAAATATGAAACTGCAAAATGAACTAAAATTGGTAAAGGGATTTTGTAAAGGACCAATGCTAATTGATAATAAACATGTTTCATATTCATAATATTACCAGTTTTAAGTATGTTTAGATTAGAATATTGTTTTATATTTCTATAATATTTTTTATTTAATCGACATTGGTTTTTTGCAGAAGATTTATTTAATGCTATTTTTCCTGACAAGTTTTTAAAATGATAGTAGTTTTAGTAGTATATCATATTCTAGTATTTTATATTTCTGATAATTTTAAAAATCATATTCTACCATTTTATATTTATTTATTATGCTTTTAATATTTTATTACAATTATGGCATAATAAAAACTGGTAAAATTAAAATATGAAAGTCGTTGTTTGACGCCATACCTTTTGAATTAGGTCAAGAAAGAAAATAAAGTGAAATTAGGTAAACTTCATTTTCTGAATAACCCATAAATGTTGTTACATTCCGCCTTAAATGATACAAGGAGCCAGAATGTATTTCGAAATACTTTTTAAAATCTGATAATACATTTCAGAGTACTCAATTTAAAATACATATTTCTGAAAAATAAAATTAAAAATTAAGTTTTTGTGGGTATCCAACATCAATTATGTGGAGGTGCAGAATGCAATGGCCCGAGGGAAATTTACTCAGCCCACTAAAATGAAGGAATGAGTTTGGCCTTTTTCATCCCCATTTTTTCTTCTTCTTAATATTACGCCACTATTTAACACTTAATATTTCAAAATATAATATCATCGCCCACCGTTAAAATATAATATTAAATTATTAAAATAGTTCTAAAATGAAATATTATAATATTTTGTGTTTGAAAGAATACAAAAATAAAAATAAAAAATGTTTTTTAACGAACTCGTACGTCGAACGTCCGAGTTACTTCCAAAATAAATTTAAAGATCTTCTCAATCCATAACATAAATAATCTTCTAAATCAACAACATAAATGATCTTTAGGTAATAATCTTCTAAATCCATCAAATCCATCATTAATACGTAGATGTTGTAGACGTTTAGATAGTCTATTATAGTAAAACATTTTTAGTAATAATCTTCTAAATCAAATGATATTCTGGATACTAAAATCCGCAAATAAACATAAATAAATTTTGGATCTCCATTTTCAACACCATTTATAACACAATTCTGGACATAAAAATCCATAACTCATTTCTGAAGGTGACTATTCAAAAATTTAAATGAAACTTTAAATGAAACACAAAAGTGACATTCCAGATATCTATATCCAAAAATATATAACAATCACTTTTAAATATATAACAATGGTGATTTTCTGCTTCCACGAGCAAACATGTAGATGTAGAAATTCCCTCTTTTTTTCCAATGAATTCTGAACAGTTATGGCCCATTTTTTTCCGCAACCCCAAACACTGCTCAAATTGAGTATCAGGTTCCAACTGTTACGAAATATCAACTTAATTTGTATCAGGATAGACATATCCTTACAAAAATTTGCTTAAACTGACCGTACAAATTAGCGTTTTCATTTTTTATATTTAAAAATGCATTTTAGTTGCCAGCTCAAAATTAAAGAGAGGGGCGTAAATGAAGAGATTTTGAGGGTGAGGTGTGTGTGTTTGAAGAAAAGCTCAAGTGTTGTAATATAAATAGTTAGGACTAAAAACAAGGCAACAAAAAAGTAATGTGCTTAGGTAATTTTAAAAAAAGTCTATATATGTATAATCAGGATTTGAAAGCACAGAATAAGAAAATAATTGCATTACATGTTTACCAGAGTGGTATGGTAATAGCGCAATATAAAGGTAAATGGACATAATATTTTAAATGTAGCAAGAGCACATATTCCTCCTACTAATTGGAGTAAAGTTGTCGACATTACAATCTCTAGGATATATCATTCACTTGCGCGCTTCAGCCTTCTTCTGCTCTTTAGCTGAAACAAATTTACAAATTAGTTTCAATTCAAGCTTTTGGATATCGAAATAGAGTTAGCAGAAGAAAGAATCAGTATTTAAAGACTTGAGAGCTAACCAGCTTTCTCTTCTTCTCTCTTTTTAGCAGCTTCTGCCCTTTGCTGACGTATAAGAGCTAAACGTTCTACAAGACACACAAATTAAATATTAATCATTCACTTCAACCTGCAAACTAATACAGCTTTTGGAACTTACCATATCAATCAAAAGGTTACATATCCAATAATAATAATACCAACAATCAAAGACAAGGCCTTAAAAGAGAAAAGGACGAACCACACATAATTACAGAAACTATTTAAAATGCTATTGGTACCTAAATCTTTCTTTGCTTGATCTGTTTTCCCTTGCTCTTGCAGCCTCATGTAGCGCTCATGGGCTCTCTGTTTCTCTAGCTCCTCTCTGCAAACAGATGGGAAATTTAAATATGTCAAGAAAAAATGTTTCAGAAGTTTCACATTCAATATTCCCACAAAGATAGGAATTGAAACAGCTAGACTCAAGAATGTTCTGCACCCTCTTTAACAATAAGCAAAACACTCTTTTTTAAGTGCACTATTGTGTAACCCCTGCCCTTGTTGATAATATTACAAGTTATAGAATACAAGTTTTGTCTCCCTTCTGTGTTCCTTTACAGTGTTAGGGTGGTGGAATTGTGGATTCGTAGCAAGATCACCAGGGAAGATTATGAAATTGACAAACTCCAGATATTCTGCTAATTGCCCTGGAGGTCAGATTGCACAATGCGGAAGTGAAAAACATGAGTTTGGAGTGCCCCAAATCAACTCTCTCCACAGCAGGGTACTGGCTTTTCTCCAATATTTTTTAACTTAATTTTGAATCCATACCTCTGTTTTCTTTCTTGTTTGTATTCGACTTCAAGGGAAGCATTTACTCTGCTCTCTCAGTGCGTTGAGCTTTCAGTTCAAGCTCATCACTTTCTGTTTGTTAACAAATATACCCCTGAAATACTATGTTTGTTATTAACTCTTATTTCACTTGGGGTGGTGGCGTAGGGAGGTTATCTGTTGGAGCCCCGTTAAAGATCTGTGATGGAGGCTTGGGATGTTTGTGTTGCCATATTGGAGGGTTCGGCTTGTGGCTCTATGTCATGATAATTTTAGCTAATATATTGTGAGTTAATAACCAATTAGTCAAAACCTTATCTGTTTTCAATTTAATTCTAATTATTCTTCAAATGCTAGGTAGGATCTCATTTTGAGAACTCCCCTGCCCAATTTTAAACAACAAGCAAATGAAAAAGTAGCTAACCTTTCACGCCTTGAAAGTTCTGTTGTTTTTCCAACCTGCATCCACAAGAACATAGCATTATTCTTCCAACCTCTATAAAGAAGTCCATAAGAAGACTGAAAAGGGAAAGCTGAACTCACATCAACATCCCTAGCTTTCACACTCTTTGGCTTCACCAAGTTAGGATTTTCAATCTCAATAATCCCTTGAGTACCCTTTTTCTTCTGCATACGTTACATATAACGAATTAGTAAACTTAGTTAGGATGGGGAAGATCATATAAAGAAACAAATTTTCTAAAAAATTAAAAATTCAATCCATCTATACAGTAATTGCTACAAAATACTAACTGAAGTTTCTTCTTCAGATTCTTCTCCAGATTCATCCCCAGATGCTTCCTCGGATTCTTCCTCTACGTGTTCAGCTTCTTTCTAATAATTTGTAAAGATAATAAAAAAAATTATAAAGAATATGGAGAACAAATTAATCCATGTTATGTGAATATAAAAATTAATGGTTACCATAGATACTCTATGGAAAGAAAAACATTAGTGTGCAAGTGATCACGTGTCTGTGCTATGAGAGAGAGGTGCAAAATGAAGAGGAATGGATGCAGAAGAAAACCTGTTTAAAAGTTCGAGGACGGTGAGAGGTTCCAGCAACTGCAGTAGTCAAAAACAACATTTAAGAATTTTAAAAGTGCTTTTTTTATTCCATCATTACGAAATATCATTTTTCTGTTTCCTTTCTTGTGAGGGGTAGGGGGCCAAAAGTGTGGTGGTATCAACAAGAATCTTTCAGCAAAGTTTCAAAATAAAGGAATTGGCATAGAATTTAAAAATAGTTATCCCTCCACAAATTATTAGCATACTGGACCATACCTACAACGAAATTACTAGCATTTAATTTCCCAGTATGTGGCAATGTGACTACCTCGTACAAAAAAAAATACTAGAAAGAAAAGACATCTGGCATTGAGCTAAGATATAATTTTACAAGCAATCACAGGATTCAACAAATAAAAATATCATTTTCTTCCTCTGCAAGTATCCTATGTCAGACCTACAAACAGTGTAAAACTCTAGAGCTTTCTGCCCAATGTCTCAGTCCCACATCTACGATCCAAACCCTTTCTTCACAATATCCATTTTATAAATGTAATGTTAACAAACTCTTGAAAAAAAAACGAAATCTCAAAACAATTCCACAAACATATCTGTAAGTTATAGTCCACAATAAAGAGGGAGAGAACGTCCTCATTTGGGGTATAACCCAAATATAAACTCACTGAAAGCACACCAAAATGACAACCTCATAAAATTAAAACGGCAATTAGTACTTATTTTCTCCATAAGCATTCATGAAGCAGTGGTTACCATTCCCTCTCCACCATACAAAACATACAATTTTCCCTGTTCATCTAAGGCTCTGAATCGTGTCTATTTACAGCTGCAATCACTTCAAAGCTTCAGGGGGGAAATCAAACAAACCGGCACGGTACTCAACAGTTATTATTAATCCTAATAAATAAACAGTAATAGAAATTCATTTGAAACAAAAACAGATATCCAGAGTCCCCAACCAGGGAGTCTCTCCAGATCTAACAATCCCAAAAAATTACATATCCACACCAAAACATCCATGCACCACCGTCATCCCATTCTGCACAAAAACAACAACAACAAAATAACCCCTAATAGCTCACAAACATATTTCACAACAACAAAAAACTATTTCATCAAGGTGATAAGTTGAGAGAAGAAAACAAAAAGATGCCCACAAAGAAAGGTTACAGCAATTCAAATTTAAAGGCCAGAGACGTAAACTTTCGCAGGAAATTATAAAAGAGACTCACGGAGATCTTCCGGGGTCGAGAACTGGCGGCGACCGGTGGGCTTGCTTTTGTATTTCCCTCTTCCCATCTTATCGTTCAATTGCACCCACGCTACGCTACAATTTTCGAATCAAATTCTTCTTCCTTCTGCTATATTATGAGATTAAAGTTTGACAACAACAACAACAAAAAGAAGATGCACTCTCTTCCCCCTTTATTCCAAATTCCAAAAACCCTAGTTAAACTCCACATAAATTATGGAAGATATTATACATATCAATATATATTTATATCAATATATTATACATATAATATATAATATAAGACACAAATTTCACTATTGACTTTTTATTTTTCATTTTTTGTCCTCGTGCCTTATTTTTAGGGTCCGTAATCTTTTTTTGAGAAAATATAGGAGTTGACCCAATGATAGTATTGGGCTAAATCCAATGGGCCATTTGGGCCCAACCGCTACAGCACCATGATCTTCAACCTAAACCTAAATTCCCTTTTTTCTCTCTTTCCGCCCTCTATCAGCGAATTGAATCCAACAAGCATCGAAGCTCAGGAATTGAATTGAATTTCTTTAGCTCCAGTAAGTGCTCAAAGTTTTCTCTTTAAATTGATTTAAAATTTCAGTTTTTTGTTTAATTGTGATTTTACATGAAACGGGGGAAATTTTCTGACTTTTTAGACCTCTATTTTTTTACCCGTTACTGTCTATTTTACCTTCATGTGTGCTCAAATTTCAAAATGAATTTCAATTATCTGGCCTTTGCATATAAAATGTTTGATGAAATGTGTTTGCTGGTGGAGAGGTTACAAATTGGAAGAAGATGAAAAAGGGAGTTCATCCACAGAAGCAATGGATATCTTATGTTACACAAACGGGTAGATTGATGCATGTGATGATGACAAAGATACACCCTGTTGGGAAAGTCTACCACTTCCGTGCTAAGCGTCAAATGGCTGAGAGTTTAGGACAGATTGCTAAGTTCAGACGCCGCTTTGGTCTAGAAAATCAAGCGGCCAATGAAAAATGACATTTCAGTGAGCAAAAGGAACTTTGGCTTTTTATTTCATGCTAGTTGGAGGAGAATAACAGGGAAATAGGTGATATACTCTCAAGCAGGTTTTTTTGTAGCATTCAACATGTCTAGTTAAACTGCAGAAATGTCTCCTTCTTTAGTTCATATTAAGTGATATCTTAAGAAGTTGATATTTGAATGTGGGTTTATTAATGCAAATTCAATCTGGGGATCTTGTTGGCTCTTTTGGATATTACTGAAAGAGAAATTTATTGCTGGGAACTAGGTTACCTCGACGTTTATGTTGAAGGATCAAATTGCTAGTTTGAATTGAACAACGGTATCTACTGATTGTTTAGTTCATTAGTATAAATCATCTCTGAAACAACCATCAGCAGTGTGCCTCTTTAAATTTGTTCATACTTTTTAGTTTGTGATTTGCTCTCTATTATCTGCATTATTTTTGTTAACAAGTTTTAGAGAATTTCAAGAACATTATCATGCTACAACGCCTTTAATCTTGCATGTTTTAGTTAGACACTAACATTCCATAATTGACAATGGAGGAAAATATAAATTGTCATTTATATAGTAGGATAAGTTTCCTGCAGCAGAATATGATTTAGGTCTACTATCAAATCAATTCAAATTCAGCTTATGCACCAAAAAAAATATGTCATCAACAATATTTATCCTCTCATAATACTTGAAGCTATTTTATCTTTACCTAGCCACTTCAAATACTTCTTTTTGATTCTGAATCAATATTTGAGTAGACTATGCATTATCCTCATGTTTTTCCCGTTCTGTAAAGAAAATTAGCATGTCAAGAACATTTATAGCAATTTAGTAATTAAGGTAGCAATGATCAGTGAGGAAAATAGGAGGACAAACCAAATATGATGTAGTAAACTGCGAAAATTTGAGTTATCTGTTACAGTCTCTACATGCAATGATACAGGTGTAACATCATCTACACTTTTGCTATGCTTTGGTTTCAAACCTTATATTCATAAGCTGCTATGACAGTTACTTGGTTTTTTAGAGGTGAATTAAAATTAAAATTTCTACCAGAAGTGACCATATCTCAAATATGATTATTTTTTAGGAAAAAAATATCATGGTCTCGTAAGTACTCTCATTTTCATCTGATGAAAAATTAAAATCTCAGGAGCACAAAATTCTCCATTGAACCAGCACAGTAGTTTTTCATGGGTTCTTTTGGTGAAATTTAACTGATTCAAGGGCTATCGAATTATGACAAAGTTCCTCTTTCGTCTGGGTACATAAAAATGCAGAGTTTTAGTTTTGCCATGACTGGATAATAGTAGAGAATAATGGAAGTTATTTTCAGATATTATTTTTTTAAAATATTAATTTACAAACAAGTGAAAACAAAACTTTTTAGATGGTAATTAACTATAAATTATTATTAAATAATTGACCATAAATATTATTCCTGGAAAAGATAAATAATAACATTTTATAATTTTTTTCTAACTATCATATAAGCATGGACACCGAACACGACTGCAACGGATCGTGCGTCATTCCTCCATGAGAAAATTCAGACATGATGTTTGTGGACATCTTTATTCAATATGGCATTTTTAACATTATTTTATTCTTCTCTTAAAAGTTGTATAGTTTTAAGTCTATAAATAATACACTTGATAACACCTTATTTTTGTTTAAAATTTCTCCAAAATTATTATTTTCAAATCCTGTTTAGAATCTCAACTTCGTTGTTGACATAATATTAATTATTACATGAAGTATTATCTATTATAAAATTTGAAAGTTTCATAACAGTTTTACGGTAAGAAAAAAAAATATATTTAAACTACCATATTATCTAACGTATCAAAACTGTGACAACAGGAGATTGTTCCTTTATTATCAAAATTACAGTTATCCTTTCAAAGTTCAAGCAATTAGTTTTTATTTACTTAGTTGATTGTTGATTAAGCTTCGCTTCGAGATTTTTAACATATTCTCGAAACTACGTCTAGTTTCTTATTCTCTACTATATCGACAATATATGACCGACATGTACATATAACCCGAAGACCGACATTTTATATGTTTCGAGATCAAACTTGCTTTCATTAGTAATACATTTAAATGGAATTATTATTACTTATTGTGAAACAATTAAATTTTCATAAACTAACATTTAATAGGAAAAATAAGAACAAATGCATTTAAATAAAAATAGAACTTCAATATTTTAAAGAATCTATAAATATTTACATAATATTTATAGAATGGTTGATTTAGTAGTTAAAAGTAAACTAGGTTTCAATTTAGTTCTAAAACTCAAATAAATCAAAATAAAATTCGTAAAAATAACTTTTATAATCCGCATTCTTCCTTCATTTCAAGTGGTTACATGTTATTATTAAAATGCAATTCAGTCCACGTTTATTACCATTAAAATACAATTTAGTATATACATAACATTTACAGTCTAAATAGAACAAGATATACACTTTCAAAGCATTCAATCTATAATATTCCCATTCATCCCTCGATAACTACAATCGATTATAACACTGTCCAATGTAACAGTTCATCCTTTCTTTTTCTAGTGCCTGAATTTTCACATTGGGAAATATAACAATGTTCCGATCAGTAAGCCTACCAAGCTAAGATTACAATTACACTAAGAAAAGGATCACCGGAATGGCCGGGCTAGAGCAAAATATGCATCTGGATTTGTTGACATTAATAACTCTACCACGATAACCTTTTCTGGGAAGGACACCTTGAGACCTGGTTCAATGATACCTGCTTGGGAAAATCCAGGAAAACGGTTAGCAGCTTCAATAGCAGGTTACGCTAAAACATAAAGTATGAAGAGCGATTAATGTCTACCTGGGGAAAGCTTTTTTCCTCTATACAGCTCCTTTGCTAAAGGATTAGCAGCCCAATGATTGACAGCCACCCGGCTCAAAGGTTGAAAACCAACTATCTTCCCCTCGCTTGAGAAAACCACCTAAATTTCAAACAATTGCATGGGAAGAAACATCAACAAATGCAGTATAGTATTAAGGGTCTCTAGACAAAATTGCAAATATACAGACTACATTGAACAATACAAACCAAACATGACACATTACACATGAAATTAAATTCTAATCTTTAGTCATGCCTTTGCAACTAAAAAGCATGCAAGCCAAAGGTGAATCTTATTAATTATAATATTCAGAAATTCTGGAGTACCTGGTAACTAGCAATGTCCTGTATGGGCACTTTTGCATCTGCGTTTATGTTCTCTGAAGAAGTAGAAAGAGTATCGGCATCTTCAACTCTCAAGTAAGCTGGCAATTCTCCAATCCAGACACCAAAATCATCTTCCACCTTAATTTCATCCGACCAGCCAAAAGTGTTTTTTACCTTAGTGATAGCTAACACGCAATACTCTCCCAACTATCCATGAAAAAGATCCAAAGAAGGGATTCTTAGAAAGAAGTACAAACAGTACCAATATGCTAGGAGAAACTCAGAAAAAACTACTAAAAATTACCTATAACCTTTGTACTAAAGATTCAGTGTTGCAATATTGGAAAGTAAACAGTTTCAAATATAACAAAAGGGGACAAAGCCAGTGGAAAAATGCAGACGGATTTTCAAAATTATAACTTATAGAGATCAATCCATTTCCAATGACAAGTTTTTTTCCGTACTGTGATTTCATTGTGCCAAACATGGCATTCAGGCTATAAGACTAGCCATCACGATAATTACATAAAATATAAAAGAAAAAAAAAAACGATAGATTGCACACCTTTGTTGCATCCAAAAAGTCGTGCATGGAAACCTTGACATGGGATGATGGGAGAGATCTATGTTCTACTGATTGCTTCCTTTCCTTGCATAACCAAGGCAAACAAAACTGACCGAGAGCACTAATTGCTACAAGAAATATACCACTTGCAAGGGTAACTGACAACAATTTAGGAAAAGAATTCCCCTACAGAAAAATAAATAAATAAAAATCAATTAAATGGTGTAGTCTGTTTGACAATCATTTATAAAACCAATTAGTAAGCAAAAAATATAACTAACGAAAAAAATTCAATGCGAACTATGTGTTTTATGAGTACAAGAAAACTATATCTTCGGCATTTATATCAGCATCAGCAACTGGTTAAGTTTCAACACAGTTCTTTCTGTAAAGAAAATATGATATTTCCCTCTTTTGGTCCTCAAAAATGGAAGTCACTAAATAAAGTTCTTTTTCTAAAAATTTACAGGAATTGGAAAACAGTATATTCTCACATTTGGAACATTCTGCATGATATTGAACAAGGATGTTATTGGAAGAATAAATATATAGAAAGACATTTTCATTTAGTTTCGGTTTCCTCTTCAACAATTTGTTACCCTTTTGGTGGACCCTTTGGCAAGTGTGGCAGCCACAACAGCAGTACAGTTTCCATAGATTTTATCATAACACAAAAGACCAAGTCTTGTAAATGCTAAATTAGTGATTTGAGGAAGATAAAAGGTACGATAGATTACTCTTTTATTGGGCACATGGGCAAACTTGGCAGCCACACCACAGGATAATTGCTTATTAGGTAGCGAATAAGGATCAACATAGTAGATATCAAGTGTTTCAGCCAACTGAACCTGCAATATTGATCAACTTATAATTGAATGACATCTATACATGATATTAATGACAGTTACCACAAACTTCAAGTCACACAAGTACAGCCCTTTCTATAGTGTAGATGTATATGCAACAAGTATTTCTGAATAAACAGTGCACAATAAATAAGTATTTAGAAACAGAAACCACACTCAAACTTACCAAACAAAACAGAATTTGGCACATGTAATGGGCCCTATCTATTTAGAAATTTCTCTTCAATTATCCATGCCTCGAATGAGAAATCCCTTTATATAATTTAAAAGTCTGAACAAGGATCAACTAATTGTCCATGTTCCTCTTTTTTATATATATCAACTAGTGAATCTTAAGGAATCAAATGTTGTCAGTTGTCAAGAGACTAAGGGGTTCTCGGTTTGCCTTCCCTTCACTCTTTTTCAAAAAAAATTGATATTTAATGTTAACCATTTGCAACTTTTTGTTTGTTTGTTTGCCTATTACTTTTCTCTTCCCAACAAATTGTTGCAACTGGCTTTTAAAAAACTAATAATTTAAAGAGAAAATTCAGATGAAGTCATATTTGGGGTTTAATGCTTTGATGTGACATATTTTAAGAACTCGCTTTGAACCCTTATGGTCCAATTGTAGCCAACGGCCAGGTTTGAAGTGGTTAAGGCATACTACCCTTTGTCTATCTAACAACTCAGGTGAGAAGCGAGGAGGCTGCCCACCATTCAAACAAGAATATTGAGCCAAAACAATCTTATTTTCCTGTCATTTGAATAAAACTGAAGACAAGAATAAAGCCTGAAAACTATTCTTAAGTATTTTGAGACACAGGTCCCAACATTTAAAAATAAAAGTTAACACTAAAAATAAGGAAAAGAAAAAATACCATTTGAGAGTGGGTCAAAAGAACTTCCCACCTATTCCCTGCAGACTTCTTCCAGCCTTCAATTTTGGCATCTCCCATTATCTTGGTGTCAATTTCTAACCGATATGCAGGTACATACTCACTTGCCCAAGCACCGAAATCAGAACCACCAATTTTCTCTAACTTTTCATAACATGATGGGTTCCACCAATGCCCCGACTTAATTTTCACAGTCTTGAAGCCATCCTTCATTAAATTATAATTATCCAATAGACTCCTAGCATTTTCAACTATCTCGTCTTCAAATAATTTGGATAAAATAACAGCTGAATCTTTTGATTGTACACTTTCAGGCTTTCGAAACCAGTGAAAGAAGCCACTTTTATTACCACCTTGTGTTTTATCAAGAAATTGTGATTGAGTACTTTGAAGTGCAGACATGCAGATCGCTTCCGCAATCACAGAGATAAGATAGTCACAAGACGAGCTGAGAGAAAAAGATGCAGGAACCTGCTCATATGAAATGCATAAAAGAACTCAACGCATCAGTATCAGGTCCACCTGCAGGACAGACATTATAATATGACATTACAATTTACAAAAGTAACGAAGATACCAAAACTCACAAAAATATTCCAAATAAACGATAAGTTACAAACCTCTCTTGGTGTTTCAAGATCCTCCATCTTGCGTTCCTCTCCTGGTTGAAAGACGTTCAGGTCATAGCTCCAAATCTGCTGCAAAACTACT
>Ga0123342_1000380_pt1 | contig 68181 bp, 24 predicted proteins | sample Turbeawhitnodule_FD_89960 | JGI IMG/M metagenome (GOLD analysis project Ga0123342, IMG submission 89960) | Root nodule microbial communities of legume samples collected from Mexico - Turtle bean Mexico white nodule | ecosystem: Host-associated > Plants > Roots > Nodule | place: Mexico: Nepantla... | reverse complement strand
ATATAATTTTTTATATATATATATATATATATATATATATATATATATATATATATATATATATATATATAAACTGTATTTTTTTCATGGGCACTTTAAAATTCAATGAACATTTAAAATATTCTATAAGTTGCCATTGAATAATTTCAAAATATTTAATTCTATAAAAAAAATAGTCTTCATGTCATTAATATTGGTGTATAAACGATACTTGTGTTGTGTATTAAATAAATAAATGCAAGTAAGTAAAATTTTAATTTAAGAAAAGGGTAAATGAAATATATATATATTAGAAAAAATTTAATATTATGAAAATGAAAAGTTAGCATGAAATAAACTAGTCTTTTTTAAAATTCTAAAAACATTAATAAATTATTTACGTTCAGAATATGAAACTAGAGGTATTTAAATTCAATGTATTTTCTATTTTAATTACCAGGACAAATATTTAAATAATTAATAAGGTGTCATTAAATAATTAATTCTAAAATAATAAAGTAATTAATATGTCATTAATATTGGTCAAGTCAAATTTAGTTATACATATAATATATGACATGTAGATTGTTAAGGATTTATAAGGGATGAACTATTAATGAAAAAAAAATTAATTGTTTTTTTTAAGAGAAACATATTTTATTTAAGTTAGATAAGATTATTATAAGCAGTGTTGTCCCTTTTTATTTTGTTTTATTATTATTTGAAAAAAAACGTTTTTATCTGTTTCAATTTAATTGTTGCATTTTCTTTAAGGTCAAAAGAAAAAAAAAGCATTTGTAATTGTGAATTTATTGCAAGAAATAAAATAAGAATAAAAGTGTGTGAGTTGTAACTAGTGTGAGACATTAAAGGAAAATAAGACAGAACTAATTATAACAGAAAATAAAATTTGTTAGAAAATAGAAAACAATAATAGCAGATTAAAATCTAATCTAAGAATTTTTGATCCGAAAATGGCTGCATATAGATTTGAAGAACAGAAACCAAAACGTAGTGTTTTGAGGTATCAACAACGTGTGTGGTTGTGTTAAATTCCCATTTTTCAAATCTCATTTTCTCCGAAACATTTACTTAATTTGCCCTAACCTTAATTAATTAATTAATTAATTATCTTGTTGTAATTTTCCGTTTATGCCAACTAAAATTTACTATTAAATAACTGTCCATAATTAACATTTTATTTATATTTTTTTTTCATAAAGGAATGATTAGTTTCATTTTGCAACGTTAATACAATTTTTTTTGTTGTTGAAAAATTACTTATTTCACAATTCAAATAAACATTTTCTTAATTTATTTAGTGAACCAGGAAAGTAAAAAAAAAATCCCAATACCAAATACAAGGGTTATATCAGGAAACTAAATTATATTTTCTGTAAAAAACTATAATATTAATTTCGTTTATTAATATTTAAACATAAAATAAAATGAATTGAAAAGATACCTGATATTTTTCAAAACCTAAAATATTTATTAGACTTGTTAATCTTATCACAAAACCTTAATTGTAATGGTGCAAAAGAGCAAAACTTTAAATTAATCGAGTGCAATGATTAATAAGAACTTTGTTTACTAAATTGACATTACCAGAGTAAGGTGGCTAAGTTTTATTTATTTATTATAATTATTATTATTATTATTATTATTATTTAATTTTCTTTTTTGTGAAAAAAAAAAAACATTATGGTTGTGTATATATACACATAGAATAGTGTGTGAGAGAAATGGTGTGTAACATGGTTGTGTTGTGTGTTGTGTGTGGAAGCAAAGATTTCACGGCAGAAACAACTTCAAATCTTCACTTTCATTGGTTTCAGCTCCACTGTTCTGGAGCTGAACCTCAACCTCATCATAACAATCTCCATTTCCAATATCAATTCTAATTCATTTTTCTGTCAAAATGGAACATGATGATCTAAACAACAATCAGAACAAGAATTGTAATGAAGAAAGCCTTGTGTCAGAATCAAATGGTGCAAAGAGAAGCATTGCTGAGAGGAGGGGTTTCAATTCCAATGCGGCACAAATCAACACAGCACTGTTTCGCACTGCAACTTCAACAACCCCTTCTCCTTCTCCTGCTGCTCGATCACCTCGTCTCACCATTCCCCCTGGCATCAGCCCCACTGCATTGCTTGGCTCTCCCATCATGCTTCCAAATTCTCAGGTTTGGTTATATATATGATATACACAATCGCACAAAATAAAACTTATCTGCGTTTTTTTATAGGTACTTTGGGTGTTGTTTTTCAATCAAAATTCCAGTTTCTCCTCAATGATCCACAAAATAAGAATTTCCATTAAAGATCATAGATTTTGTCTGGGTAACATTTCAATCTTGATTGGAGAACGGTTTGCTGCATCTGAGTTTGTTTTTGTGTGATCACCCTTTTCCTTGTTTTGAAATTTTCCGTGGAAGTTTGATTTTTTTTAATTGGTGTTCTAGGCAGTGCCATCATCCCCCACCACGGGCAGTTTCTTCATGATGCCACCTCTACCTCAGGAATCTAATCCATTGCTTCCTCCCTATTCTGCCCCTCTGAATCAGGTACCCTTCTTTGTTGTTGTTAATTATATTTATTATTATTAACAAATCCAAAGTGTAATTGGGGTTGCGTAGTGTTATCTCTGTCAGAAGCATGTAAATGATTTGTTGAATTGTTGATGCTGGTTTCTGTCACGGGCATGAAAATGATTTTTATTAAATTGTTGATGCTGATGCATTACTTCTGCAATCTATTCCTCCATTTTGCTGTGTGATTTGAATATTGAAAACCATCTCAGTTAGATTAGATGTGTTTGATGCAGAGAATGGGAGTAGAAGTTTGTGTCAATTAAGTACTATAGCTCACAATAAGCTTGAAACATTAGCGTTGGTAGTATGAATTTTAAACAAACATCAAACCGAGCTTCTTGGGTCGTATTTGTTTACAAATCCCATGAGCTATGTTTTTCTCAGATTTATCCTAAATGAATCTATTTAATTTATATTTTTCTAACAATGCTAGTGAATTTGGTTGGTAACCTTGAACTCAATAGGTTTCTAGTAATTTCCACTCGATAAAGGGAGGAAATAGAGAAAGCCAACCACTTGCTCAAGTTCAGTCACCATTAGATTTTTCATTCCCAGCAGATTTTTCTAAAGGCCATTCTGTGAAAAATAGTGAAGTGAATTCATACAATGATATTGAAATGGTAAATGATGCAATTGTTAATGCCAATAATGTTGAGATGCCAATGTCTGGCTCTGAAGAAGTAAGCGATGAAAGTGCTGTGCCGAAAAATGGTATCAATGGTGAGGATATTGGAGGGAGACCTGCTCCAGAAGGAGAACTGAAAGAAGCATCTCATGCAACAGGCGTGGTGAGGACCTCAGAGGATGGTTATAATTGGAGAAAATATGGACAAAAACAGGTAAAAGGTAGTGAGTATCCCAGAAGCTATTATAAATGCACACAACCTAATTGTCAGGTCAAGAAAAAGGTGGAACGATCCCATGATGGTCAAATTACAGAAATTATTTATAAGGGTAATCATAACCATGTAAAACCACACTCTACTCATAGAGGATCTGCACTTTCTACTGATGAGGTTTCAGACATGGCTGAAGAAGGTGCATTAGCTAAAGTTGATGGTGGGTTCATGTGGAGAAATGTTCAGTCAGGACTAAAAGATTCAAAAAACAGTTTAGATTGGAAGGGTGATGGTCAGGAAAGGACATCATCAACTTCTGTTGTGACTGAGATTTCAGATCCTATATCAACCAACAAAGCTAAATCTCTATCTATGTTTGAATCGGAGGAGACCCCAGAGCTTTCTTCTACGCTTGCTAGTCATGACATGGAAGAAGATGGAACCACTCAAGCACTTGCGTTGGTTGAAGATGAAGCTGAGAATGATGAATCGGAACCTAAAAGAAGGTTTTATACTCTATCTGATAATGTCTTTATGGCCCCATATCAAGTGGAAAGAACTAAAATGTTTCTACATTAATTTTTCATTGCAGAAAGAAAGAGAGCTATGCAGTTGAATCAACTTTGCCCCCTAGGTCTGTTCGTGAGCCAAGAGTGGTAGTCCAAATTGAGAGTGAAGTGGACATTCTTGATGATGGTTATCGCTGGCGTAAGTATGGACAGAAGGTTGTCAAAGGAAATCCGAATCCTAGGTATCTTGCCTTTCTTTCTGCACTTGCTGGCCTGTTTATACTTTCCCACAATTGATTCAAATATACCTCGGATGTAGTGTTTCTATCTTTAAGGAAGTATTATATATAGTTTTGGGGCATCGTGCCCAATGGTGTCATGAGTCCAATGACATCCAGTGATTCATGTAGCTGATTTTATTTGTAAATATAAGGCTTTTGTTTTTGTTGGACTATTGTGGTCTCAAATGAAGTTTTAAGTTTTCAACTATCTGTAGAGTTTTAATAGAGTTAAAGAGATGTGCATATGGATCAAATTATTCGAGATTCTTATTTCCTATGGTTGGATGCTGATAGTTTCTGTCTCTTGTCCACTGCTCTTTTTGAAGAGTATACAATTTTCATTCTTAAGTTGAAAGTGTGCTTGTTTGTTATTGTTTATGGATATTTATGTAGTTATCCTTCTGTCTGTCTTTCTCTATGTTTTTCATTCACATCAAGCTTTTTCTCATTAGGGCTATGCTTTGTAATTACATCAAGCTCTTCATGGATTTTCACTTGAGCTTATAGGCTGATATGTATTTAAAATTTTGTGGTGGATCTGTTCCAGGAGCTACTATAAATGCACAAGTGCCGGATGTACGGTAAGGAAACATGTGGAAAGGGCCTCACACAATCTAAAATTTGTGCTTACAACTTATGAGGGAAAGCACAATCATGAAGTGCCCACAGCAAGAACCAACAATCAGATAAACTCAAGTGATGTTGGTTTGCCCCCCAATGGTGTCAATGGGCAAGTGGCTCTTGCTTTACCAGGGAATGCTGACATTAAGGCTGAGACTCATCAAACTCTTGCACATCATTTTGATAGAAAACCTGAATTCAGCAATGAGTTTCTCAGGCCTAGTTTGATTGGAAGTTTCAACAATGACATGAAGTTTGGTCCTTCTTCCCTTTGTCAAATGAAGTATCCTTCCTTGAATAACACCATGCCTTATGGCTATGCAATGAACCCTGATCGTTGTGCTGCCCCTCAAGCTGGATCCATTGCCTCAATGTTCCCTGATTTTCCAATGCCACTACCATTGAATCTTCCCTCATCTGGAAAATTTTCAATTTCTGGACTTAACTTTAACTGTGCCAAACCAATAAATCCTATCCAATCTTTTCTTTCTGGGCAGCAAGTGAAGGACATTGATACAGTATTTCTGAGGCCTAAGCAGGAACAGAAGGATGATACTATATATGGTTCGTGCATTCCCTCACTAGATGCAAACGCTTCACTCACTTCTTCTTCAGCAGCACCATCCATTTATCAACGAGTCATGCAAAATTTCCCTTCATAATCTCCTTTTACAGCTATTAGCAAGACCAGCAAAATGCTGATGTTTTTTTGTTTAGTATTCCAGTGTCTTCCCTCCTGTTATAATTTATTTTTCAGTTCTTTTGTTACTGCTGAAACAAACTACAATCTTTATACTAACTGCTTACCAAAGTTCTTGGTAGGTAAATTCCTTGTCCTATGACTCCTATTGTTTCATTTCTTTTATATATTTATTCAAACAAAATATGAAACTTCTTACATATATTTGTAACTAGTTACTGGTAGGAAAGTAACATTATTCCCCTACTGGATTCATTTATGCTACAGTCAATCACAATGACAATTTTCACCTTCTCTGTCAACATGTCAGTCCCTTCATGGATTCATTTATGCTACAGTCAATCACAATGACAATTTCACCTTCTCTGTCAAACATGTCAGTCCCTTCGTATAGGAATAGCATATGTATGGAACCTTTTCACATAGTCAAGTTATTAGTCATCTTGATCTCCAATTAAAATGAAATGTAACTTATCTAAAGAATTTGTAATAGGATTCACTAATCATTAACAGATAGATTCAATAAAACTATCCAAAATCTTAGACAAAAATAAGGTGACATTTGCTTGTGGCATATGAAGTAGGTTGAGGAAAATTCAAACTTAAAACTTCCCTCTCACTATCAATAAACACGAAAAATTCTGAATGTTTTAGCTAGAAGCCTTATGAATCAGATTGAGATAGTTTTGGCTAGAGTAATTTGGCACCATTTTGCACATATTGAGTACAAGCATGATTATCCCCAAATTCACCTAGGTTCAAAAAAGAATGACATTTTGTTAATTAGATACCAATTTAGAAACTATTTAACAATAATAGAAACTAATTTAGAAACCAATTTTTTTTTAGTCTCTAATTTAATCACTATAACAACTAATTATTTTTATTTTCTAAAAATTGATTTTTATTTCATGATTTTCTTGTAATGGCACGAGAACAAGTAATATTCTAACAACAAACATTAATAATGTAATATTATTTAAAATAATAGTAATTTAAAATTTTATAAAATAATTATTTCTAAAGAATTTGTGTTAATGAAATTGTAAACCTGCACAAAAATAACAATGAAGTAATTACTTTACAAGGATAAATGGTATTTTTTTTAATCAACTGCATTTGATTAGTAGATTTTATAACTGTGTGTATGAATTCTTTTAACCTTATAATATTAATTGTTTAACTTAAATAACTATAATGGGATTATATACCTGGTATTCCGTAATATTATGTACCCTATAAAAATAGAGTATTGTAATTATTATTCAAAACATTTACATTGCTCTAATAATTTTCTTTGCCAAATAAGTTTTTTAATGATTAAAAATTATTTTTAATGTTATTCTATATATTACTTTCACAACATTCTTATTTGAAAGACTAAATTAATATAAAATGAATTTTAAGAAGAAGAAATGTAGAGTCAAGGTTTAATATTTTAATCACAAAAATTAAAGTGTCAAAGCTATCAACTATTTTATTTATATTATATTTTTATATTACAGTAACTGTATATGTATATATAACTAATATATTAAATTAAGAAATATCATAATAAATTATCATTATTATTTATATTGAAAATATCGATATTTAATATTATAATAGTCAAATTCGTTATTTTTTGGTAATTTATATTTATAAATTTGAGATAATAGTAATAAATAAGCTGTATGATTTTTTTAAAATTTGGTTCTTTAAGTTTGACTTGTATTTTGAAACTTTGAAATTAATTTAAATTAAAATTAATTATTTGAATATTATTATATTACATATATTTTTACTCATATACTAAGATGTATCTATGAAAGAATTTGTTTAGTTATTTATTATTTGTGGCACAATGTATAAATATAACATAACTTTCATATTTGTTTTCATTTTTAATTTGTTATTGTAAAAGCGTAGATACACGTTGTATCTTTATATTTTATTCTAATTCTTGTTCCTTTAATGACGAAAAAGAAAAAAATTATTAATAGGTGCAATCAAAATGTTTAATATTACATACAATATTTTAGAATATTGAAAAGACAAATAATAAATACTTAATTAGAGTATAATAGGAGGGAAAATTATTCATCATAATATAATATAACATTATACTGACAATATAAAATACAATACATGTATTAATAAAATGATATAATAAAACCACAAAAACCAAACTCTAAAAACTAGTTTGATTTCTTTTGGATTTTTTTTAATGTTATTGCATATCATTTTTATGTTTGACTAAGTGTATTTTTAACAAAAATATGATAGGAAACTATCAACATTTATTCGAAATATTGTCACCTTGAGAGCTTAATGTCTCCATTTTATATTCTTATAAGGCATTTTGATAGTAGTTTTTTACATCAGCTATTAATAATATTTCATAATTTTATCTTTATAAGGTATCTTAAAATATTTATATAAATTATGTCATTATTTGCTCTTTATTTATGTCCTTGTCAATTTAGAGTGAGTGTTCTATATTTTTATACTTGTTTGATGTTTTTTCTTTCTTTAACAACACCATGAAATAAAAAAGTTAACCTGATAGATATGTGTTGCAACAGTTGACTTCAGTCAAAATCTAAGGATGGAGGCGCATCTGTATGACTAGAGGTCACATGACTCTGGAACAATTCTTTGGTATGATTGAGACATCTGTGAATAAGAAATTGATATATGCAAAAATAAATCTTCAATACTCAGTCTGTATCAAATTAACAAAATTTATAATAAATGGTCTCATAGTATGATCACTATCATATCTGAAATTGAGATGAGTTAGATTCCCTGATGGAGGGCCCAAAGTCTCTCATGCATAATATTATTCTCTCTTGTAGGATCCAACTTCCTCTACCCACACTTTTCTTCGGATACTTCCCTTTCTTTCTGAAATGTACCCTTTACTCAAATGACCAAACCATGGGAAAAACTAAATCTAAGAAAATGTCCAGACATATATAAGCACAATTTATACACTAATTTCAATTTGTTTTTGTCAAAATAACAATAACTTGTAGCTTCTGCTGTGGTGCACTTTCTAGTAGCTGAAGCACAAAAACCAAATCCATATACATAAATCCAGTTACAAAAAATATCAACACCAACCAGATGTAAAATAAAAAGTAGCATACCCTAGTGTTGGAAGATTTGTCACTATGTGAAATTATAAAAGAGAACATCATAAGAAATAAAATGAATGATACACATTCAGCTGCACAAATTCATTATTCAACAATCTAACATAACAAAGTGGGAATTAAAATTTGCAAGCTCCAGAATCAAAGGTTAACTATTCACTTACTCCTTACAAAAGTAAGTTTTAATTTCTACATAAGAAAAGCATCAGAGTTAGTCCTTGCATTTGCTTTTCGTTTAGTTACCTGCCACTAACATTAGAGAAAACTTCTAGCAGTATGAAACCACTGCAAATTACAATCTAAGTATTCCAAAAAATATGTCCAGAATAAAAAATACATTCCCAAACGTATCTTTCTTCCAAAAGGTTTATCTAAACATAATACTTACATTATTTCAGAACTAATACTTAAGAGAAAACCACTATAAGAACAAAAATACACAATATTTTACCTTCGCTTAATCCAAATTAGCTATTCCAATTCTACACTATAATCAGTCTTAACCAAAAGCGGCAAAAATAATCACATCACACACACTACCCATTCACTTGAAACCAGCCCTAAACCTAAGCAAAATCCATAGCAGATTTTGCACCAATCCTCACTTCAACATATTCATCATAAAACAACCAATTACCTTAAAAAACCGACAACGCAACAGTATTTATCACCACACACAACAAATTAGTAGTAGGGTAACAAGTCCACTTTAACTTTCAATATAGGGAACAATATACATTCGATCTTGAAAAGAAAGGCTCCCATACAACAAAGTTAATCGCATTCCCAAAAAAAAAAAACCCTTCTTTGTCCCTTCAGAGACACAGCATCATCGCTTTCATAGATATTGCATCATAGTCCCTTCCCTCGATAAAACAACTAAGCATACCCACTTCCAGCAATACTCAACAACACCCTAAAAACTTCAACTTCGACAGATAAAAGGAAAAAAAAAAAAAAAGAAACAAAAAAACAGAGCACGAAGGGGCTATAACATAAGCGATGACAATGACCCATTACGATCATTTCTTTTTGCTTCCGCGGATGCCGGGGCGACCCTTTGACGATTCGGGAGCGGCGCTCGTTGTTGTGGCGTGAAGGTTCGCGACCTTCTCCTCCTCGAAGGGGATCTTAGGGTGACGCGCCTCGTGATGAATCTGCATCGATTTCACGTCAGGCGCCGTGACTTTGCAGTGCGGGCACTCATATTTCGCGTGCCCGCCTTTCTCCACGCCAGACCGGTCGGCCTGGCCCGCCTTACCGCCGCCGCGGTTGGTGGTGGCAGCATCGATCTTGGCCGCGATCTCCTTAGCCGTGTGCTTCTTGGGCTTCGCCTTCCCGGTCATGGCGTCGAGTGCGGGTCTCTGTTACCGAATGATTGTCCTCCTTTTCTCCTTAATGGTTTGGATTTTGGGGAAGAAGAGGGTGATTTGGAATAGGGGATGGTAAACCCTAGGTTTGGGAGAACCCTAGTTTATTTTCGACCACCGAAAAGGGGTTTGTTGTGTTTGTAAATCGCGTTGCGTTTCGCTTGCGCGTTTGGGGAATTGATTTTCGTTATTAATAGGCACGGAGCGCTAGAGGCTTATCTGGAATACATTATTTTCAGCATTTCTCATCATGCCTGAATTCGGGACACGTGGGGACCTCTCATTCGCTGATATTCGGACTTTTTGCTCGGCCCAATTACTTTCGGACACCTCCTTCGAATCAACTTGGGCTTAACGCAGTCTATAGTAATAGATTCCTCACAATCTTATCACCTATCATTGCTAGGGTTCTTTATTTTTTTTTATTTTTTATACATTAGTGCTTTTTATTTTAGATGAGTCTTTAACCAACTTTAGTGGAATTAAGCATAATTTAAAGCTTCCTACAAAGCTTAATTTATAAATGTGGTTTTTACAATTGGATAGTGTTTTTAGAAGTCTCTCTTCTTCTTTCTTTAGGTTCTTCTTCTTTCTTTAGGGTCCTTTATCTTTAGGTTTAGGTTCTTCTTCTTTCTTTAGGGTCCTTTATCTTTAGGTTTCTTGATTTTGATTGGGAATATGTACAAAAAGATATTTTGACGTTCAAGTTAGCGATGAATAGGTCTATATTATAGGTATTATAGTAAGGTAATCATTACTTTTTGTCTTTAGGATCTTCACTTATTTATAGTTTTTATATGGGTATTTTCCTGTCATAAAGATTATCCAAGACCCATAAAGGTCTAATACTTCCTTAACCATAATTAGGGAGTAATTAGTTATTTTGATTATGATTAGTCTTTATTGTGGATTTCCTCTCATCATTAGGGAGCCAAATCATTTTTTGGTGAAGTTCAGTGTTGTTTGTACTGAATGGTTGGTATGCCAAATGTCATTAGATATTTAGCAGTACAAGTAGGGTTAACTTTAAAATAATTAAGCGTGGTTAGGAGTTTCATTTCATATTTGTATATATATAAAAGAATATTTGTTATAAGATATTAAACTTTTATATAAATATCACTTTTAACTTTCAATTAAGGAATATTATGATTTCATACCCAAAAATATAATTTTGATATGTATAAAAAAAATAGAATTATTTTTAGTCGATTGAATACATAAAAGTGTTGGAATTTGATGAATTTGAAATATGATGTGTTATTTATGCCAAATCCAATGGCAAATAACTTCTAAAAATAAAATTAGGAAAATCTAGGCTCATGCTAAGAAAATTGGCTCTCCATATAATAGGTAATAGCTTAGATGGAAACATAATATGTTGACATCTAACTTTTTTTTTCTATATCTACTTTACAATCCATAATACTATTTGAACATTTTTTTTATATTATTTAATTACAAATTTATATTTTTTATATTTTTTTTTTCAAAAGTATCACATCATAAGTTGTAAGTTGTCAAAGTATAATTTTTGGAAAAAAAAAATGAAGTTGCAAAATCTCCAAATGACTCTCTTATGATTTAAAAACCGGAAGAAACCTAATATTTTACCAAATTTTCAATTATTAATTAACCCTAAGCAAGTAAGTGAAGTGTGTTTCAATTTTGTGGACAAGTTTGTTCCTTCCAAATCATATAATTTTATATCCTGGCAAGCAAAATAAACATAAAACAATAGACACAAAAGATATGTCGTGTTAGATTAAAAATGGTTACTAGATTCATCTCATAGAATGATGTTTACTATACTTCACTTTATGGTTTTCAAAGGATAGAACTTGTATGACTTCCTTTAAAAGAGTTATTGTGTAATAGTATTCTTCAAGGGTATAATATTTACATCAAGTTTAAGAAGTTTGATGGATCTATAAAAAAAAAAAAAAGATAAATTCTTGGTCAAGATACCCTAACAGGGTGCAATGTGTACAGTGAATGAAAAGAATAAAAATAATTAGTATAATAGATAAGACATAGTCTCCCCAAACTCTTTCAAATAAGTAGCATTTGCAATGTTGTAACATCCTTTAGTTGTGTTTTTCACATATATCAATAACTAATTATGTAATATAATAGAATCGTATATTTTGTTCATCACTTATAAAAGTTCAATCATTATCTAGAATATCAATAAATGTTATATAATTGTTTTTGGAAAATATTAATTTAACAATTATAAATTAAAATATATTTATTTATAATCGTGATTTGACTAATACAATTTTAAACTCTTTCTAATTATAATGTGATGCATGATAATCAACCTATTAACACTTTTTTTCTTTTATTAGTTATCAATATTAATTTAATATGATTATAACATGTTCTTATTTCTAAACTTTTTGGTTCAATAATATACCAAGAAATGTTCAAAAAATGTAAAATTGGGTATGCCTAGTAAAAACATAATGAAGAATGAGATAAAAGTATATACAGAAACAATTCGAGAAATCAAACATAATTGCATTCCTTTACATAAAACCAAACAGCTTTGTTTTGTTTTGTTTTGAAGTGCTTCGGTCTTCATTGCTATCCACAAGACAAAAACTTACTAATCAAAAGGAAAACGATACACTGTTTTTTCTTCACGAATTTCTCTCAGGACAAGTCATGGTGAGGCATTGGTCCCATTCCCTTAAAGCTCTTCTAACTTTTCACTTACATGGACAAATTACAGTAAACTCCAACATTCAAATTCCAAACGCTAAACCAATCCAAGTTGCTCCCTCCATTATGCTGCTCACCAAATCAGCACTTATCCCCTTCTTACTTCAGAAGAATCATCAAAAGAATATAGATGGATCCATTCCTTTGAACTATCAGATCAAATTTTCTTATACACACCAAGAAAGATTATTATTTGCTTACAGATACATGGCTTCAGAAAATTACACTCACAATTAATGGCATACCCAATTCCTAGAATTGCTTGCACCACTGTATTTTCTATAGTGCAAGACAATGTAAATTATAAGGGTAAGGGGGAAGGTGGAAAAGACAAAAAAAATGACCACACAGTTTTCTTTAGAAGTAGTAGTCTTAAAAGATATTTGAAAATAACGATGAATGAATCTGAGAAAAACTATATGGAGTATGAATTCTACAAATAAAGAAGAAAAAAATAAAATCCCGTCACGGCTAAAATGATGTCAATCGGGGCTTCTGTAAATTCTCATCTTTGTACAACAACCGACGCTTTTTGGAACCATATCCATGGTACTGGTATATTATGCTGTAAAGGCACTGGCTCAGGCTTAGAATGTCAAACATTTCTATAAATGTTAAATCCATTGTCCTGGATTTAACACCAGCAAATCGTTGATACTCCTCAAATACAGAAGACAAACACCAATTCTGTAATTTTCGCAAGCAACCAACAAGGCAACCGGTTCTATGCTGCATAAAAGAAGAGACTGTTCGTCAGAATATTTATTTAAAACAACTACGTCGAAAAAAGTATAGGTATAGGTCTGTTTTGTTTCCTTCTTATTTTTTTTCTTAATTTAAGAAACTTCTTTTAAAATAATCTCATCCCAATGAACAATCAATTTCTTGTCCAAAATCTATTATAGGTTAAACAAGCTCTTTTAAAACAAAATAAGAGAGACAGTTAGGAGATTTTTTATCATCCTCTTCTACTTTGTTGTCCTAGTTCAAGGGGGAGTTAATTGGAATGGTGTTGTATGTGGTGAACTCAATGTATCTGTCTTTATATTTTCTAAAAATAGAGATCGAATGCATCTTTCTATACCTTTCCTCGCTTGCAATGGATCAAAACAGGGTGATTTCTCACGTCTGAAACCACAAAAAAAATAAAATCAAAAACTTAATAATATTAAATAAACAAGAGACAAATGCAGCAACACCAAGAATAAATATACACACATGGAAAAACAAATCTATGATTGTTAAATTTGAGTACCAATTAAAACTTTGAGTGCATCCATGACAGAATCCTTGAGAATAGGGGTAGAAACATCCTGCAAACAATACAAGAACTTGTTATCGCTGAAAATTAAAATAAAAGGTTAACAAGTTACGAACACTGGTTCCTTAATTCAAAGGCATCCACCAACACCAGGTATCCTTGTTTGACACAAAATTCTTCCTTAACGCAGAAAAAATATTCACTTGATACCAAAACTAGTAGTTTAAGACAAAACCAGATCAAGACTGTGGCATGACAAGTAACAAAAGAACAACTACACATGACAGAACCAAACTTATCGAGTCTTTGTTCGAATAAATTCCTCCACAAACACTTACAGGCAAAATAATCACAGACTAAATTATCCAACTTCTTTCCCGGGCTGAAATCAACTAGAAACATTTCAATTTTTAAAGAAATTAAATGAGAGAGCTTTCATAAAATTTAGACGCACAAGTTGATTTTAATCTGTAGAAGAATTTAGTTTTTTTCTTCTTCTGATAGTGAGAATTAATCCAAACAGTCTAAACCTTGACCTGATAGGCATTTCAATAAAATCTGTCACCAAAATCAAGAGACCCAAATATCCCATATCGCAAAGAGAATCACTTCAAAACAACATGAATCACACACAATACGACAAAACACCTTTCAACACAATATATGAACATGAACAATAATAATAAAAATAATATAGGAGAAAAGAACAAAATACCGTTTTCCCCTCAATTGCAAATTGAAAGAGCCGAATATTCTGCGAGCGAAGGAACTCTAGATTCTCCTCAGGATAAGGCTCAGGGCACAGGTATCTGCACCAATTTGCAACCTCGTATTTAAGTTATACGCTAAACATTAAAAAACACAACATAATCTGCGGAAAATCAAAATACGAGACACATTACACAATTCTTTAATTTATTTTTTATTCGAGGAGGAACGGAAGGGGGGGAAACGATGAGTAGAAGAGTGAAAGAATCTTTAAGAATGAAAATTGAAGGAAGAGCGAGACGAACATGATGGAGCGAAGGTTTAGGGTTTGGAGAAAGGGAAAATTGGAGGAGGTGGGGAAACTGGATCGGAAAATGCAGTCCTCGACCATGGCGAAGTTAGGGGGCGGAACCAGAACGGCGTCGCTGTCGTCGTCGCCGTTCTCGACCTCCAGAATCAAGCCCATTGCTGTTGTTCCAGGCCCAATGCGTTTGTTTGAAACTCTCTCGAAAAAATGAAAGATTTGTTGAAGGTGTGTTATATAGAGAAGATGAAGAAGGAAGTTTTAATTTCAGAATCTCTTTGTAATTGGGATTCTTCTATTCCTCTTTTTAAGGAGGGTGAGGCCGTGAATACGACGCCGTTTCAAACGGATTGGGGTTTCCCCCTCTTCTCTCCCTCTGATTCCAAAACGGCGTACAACTAGATTTTGCTGTTGCCGCTGTTGCGAGGAAACCGCACTCAATAATGCTCCTTTTATTTATTATCCTTTTTCCTTTTTTTTATATTTTCATCGTCACACTCTATTTCATTTTATTAATATATTTTTTAATACCTATAGGAGGAACAAATGTGCTGTATATTCATATTTTTTATTTTTATTATTTATATATTTATAATATTTATAATTCATATTTAAATTCATATTTAAATTCATATTTAAATTTATATTCATATATTTTTTTAAATAAATAAAAATTCAAATGATAAAAAACTAAACAAAATGATAAGAAAGGATAACAACTAAAGCAAATGATAAAAATAGATAAAAATTATAACTATAATTTTAAAGAGATGAAGATATAAGAAAAAAAAATTGACAAACTATTCCACAATTAAAATTTAAAATTAATAATTATTTTTTACATTAGTTTTAAAAAAGAAATTTAATTAATTATAAAAATAATTAGTTTTTTTTAATAAATACTTAAAAAAATAGAAAATGATTAAAATATCTAAAATAAAATAGAAATAAATTTGTGTAGAGAATCCTTATAGATAAATAAATATTTTATAAAATCATAAGGACCATTTTTTATATGGTAATAACTTGGTATTTACTATTTTTACTTTCATTAAATATTTTCGATATTTGTGTTTTATATTAATAAACAGTGAGTACAAAAATTTAAAACTTATTAATAATGAAAATTAATTTGGTAAATTGGTCGTTGCTTTTTAAAATTTTAATTAAACTAGTTATTTTATTAGTATATATTAGAGCTTAATTTATCTTACTTGAATATTGCATGATAAGTAAGTAATATAAAATCTAGTTGACACCGGAACTAAGTCCTATCATATGATAAGATGAATCCATAATTTTCTTATAGTGGAAATTAAAATTAAGTTACCGATTTTGGTGAAAATGATATATAATTACCAAAAAAGAAATAAAAATATATTTTTTAAAATTATAAAAAATATTAATGAGAAGAATTAATAAAGAGATGATTTATTCTTTTTATATAAAAAAAAAGTGAAAACTTAATTTTTACCATAAAACATATAGCACTCTTAATTAGGGAGAAGATATTATAAAAGAGAAATTTGGTTTTAAAAAACTAATAAGTTTTCATGATTAAGATAAATAAATATGATAATAGAGTATTTATTATTTGTGTGGTGAGTTTTGAATTAAGTGTGATACAAAATATTCCTCGTATTAACGTTGAGTCAAACTAAACCTACGTAGTAACCGATGGTGGTAACGATTGATTGTAACGTGAGATATGAACAAACGTTATCATGCATTGAATCAAAGTTGCTGTTCCTTTCACCCATATCATCAAATCCACTGAACTGTGTTTTTTATTGGTTTTTTTTAATGTGAAAGTAATGAACATTGATGAGACTCAAAATTCAAAAGGGTCAACACGGAGATTCCAGCATGCAACCATGCATGATGTGAAGTTTCGTGCTGATTTTTGCAGAAGCAATAAAAGAGATTCTTATATATTATTTCGGTATATGTCATTGGTGTTGAATGGATTTTAAAAAATTGTTTTAAAAATTTGGTGTTAGTTAAAGATTGTACCTGCTCGATTATGTAATCGAGTTGTTATTTATAAGTTTTAAATGATGTAAGATTATTTATAGAATAATAATAAATATCAGTGATTTAAGTATTAGATTAACATTTTTAGGTAAATATTTATTTTTTATTAGAGATCAATTGAAAGTTCATTTTTTATTAACATTCTGACCTCCTCACACTTAAATTGATTTTAAATAGAAAAAAAAATAATACTTTACTTTTTTTTGGTTTCTATGGAATATTTAGCTTGATGTAAAAGTTTCTTTGAATCACTTCTACCTAATAATAGTGACATAGAATATTATAATAATGATATAATAAAATATTTTCAATTTGAACAGTTTCAACGCATGCGTAGTCTCATCAAAGAAACTTTTGGATTGAAACTCAATCAATTTGAAAATAATACTCGAGTTTGATACTTTAACCCAATAGTTATTTGGTTTGATTTAGTTTTTGAATTTTTTTACTTTTAAAAAAAATTGTTACTTAAAAAAAATGTGAAAGTATTAGTACGGTTGGAAAATTACTTATTTAGATCATTAAATCTTATTATGAATCACATTTTTTTTTAAAATTATAAATTACTATCATCTCAAGTTTGTTAAAAATACAAAATATATATTTTTTATATTAGAGTATGAGATTAGAATAGACAAATGAATATATTTAATTTATTTTTAAAGATGAAATTAAAAATAGAAACAAATAAGATAAAAAAAATAATTTTTGTTGGATATTTTGAGAAGAATTGAGAGGGAGATTAAGAAGCAGATGAATATAAATGATTATGATATTGTTTTCACTTGAGATTCAAACTGATTTTTTTTTTTCACATAGGAACATTTTTTGTCGAGCATAAACATAACGGTGCAACGTTAACTATGATATTTAAATTTTAAGTTGATAAAATTATCGTTTATGTTTCTGAAAATAAAGAAAGACACTGTTTATGTGACGTCATATAAAGTGTGAGTCATCACCACGCTGGAGTGTGACTATGAGTGGCTTAGTCAAACTTGTCTTGTCAAATTACTCACGTTAGACTCTTCATGTTCCATCTTTTTCCTTAAACTCGGAACCTTCCTATTTTATTTATTTATTTTTAATTTACACTATTTTTTAAAAAAGTCACTAAAATGTATATTTTATAACCCCATCATATCAATATTTTGTTGGTACGTATAGAAAAGATTAACATAAGCCCTTTTTTTAAACGATCACTAATAATTTTGAATGCATTTTTTCAGTGATATCTTGTTTTTCAATGACTAGTTTTTGGTAATTTTCGTGTGACATTTTAGTGTTATTAGGAACTAATATTAAAAAATTTAACTCTTTTAAATATTAGTAGGTTTTTAAAATTAAGTTAAATATAATTTTGTTTTATATTATTTATATTATAATGTAAAATTATTATTTTTTTGTTTAAATTTTATGAGTATTTGAATAAAAAAATATTATAATGAATTTTACTAATTTTAACATTATAACAACATTATAATATTTATATCAGTCATTAACATGGCATGTTTTAACATAACTGAAATTCTGTAACCCATTTTAATAGTTTTTTTATTATAAATATTCAAGATATTGTGGGTAAAAATACACGACAAACCATTTTTAAATTAAAAATTAATAACTATGTATTGTGAATATAAAATTATATTACTAATTCATTAAAAACCACTATTAGTGTAATTTTTAAATGATAATTATAAACTTGATAAATTTGTTTTTAGGTAATAGTTATAAAGTTGTTTTTTCATATCTTTTAATGACGATGAATAGTTGTGAATGTATACGTTTCCTCTGACTTTTGTATTGTGTTTCGAATGATGCAAGGAAGAAGATCACAAAATAATTCACAGAAAAAAAAATGAAAAGTAAAATTGTGACCTTTTACAAAGGAAGGAATCATAAAAGAAAGTAAAAGGGTCGGCTACTTTTTTAAAAGACTTTTCCTCTTTCTGTAACTAGATTTTGGATCCGTGTCATGCACGTAATTTTATTTTAACGTTTTAAATGACATTTTCCCCCCTAAATAACTTATGACATGAAATTTTATTTTTTAATGGATACAAAATATTTTTTATTTATCAAAATAAATAATTAAATAATTTATTTTAAAATAATTAAATATATTTTTTTTATAATGACTATAGACTTTTTTCTAATACTATTTTACAAAATTATACATACATCTTAAATTATATTATTTTTTAATTATTTATTTATGAAAATAATAAAATTATGAAAAGTTGCTGTCATTAACTTTGTCCTCTCCTCCGAAGAAAGCAGCCACGAGAAAAAGCAATTGATAAAAATGAAAAACAATAGACCGACAAAATGGTAAGGATTCCGAAAATAAAATAAAAAAATGAAGTTTTTGGCATTGGAGAAAGTATGGAGTATGGAGCAAGTATTTGAATTATTGGTCACACTTTTGACTTAGTCTTCTTCTTTAACTCCTTGACTGTAATAATTTGACCCACATCTTCATTTTTTAGTTTATCATGTTTTCAAATTTTAAAGATCAAAATTAGATTCTCTTTTATTCTATTAATATACAATTGTATAAAATCATTATAGATAATGGACTTTTTTTTTTATAAATATTGTTCTACCAACTCCAAAAAAACGAATGATCGGATTATCTAGGTGGTTTATCGACATTTTGGCTCAAAGCACTTTTCAATGACAGTCACATTAAAGCATAATTTAGGGACGCTAACCTTAATTAGGAGATACAACACATAATTAAATGATCATTGGGAATATACTAATCCTTCTGGGAAACTCATGCTCAATGGAAGAATATAAATAAGAAGAGACCCCATGATGAAAGGGAAGATTCGCTAAAACTAGAGTTAAATCAATCACTTAGGCACCAGAGTGTCATTGCAGATACGCCCCACTTTGGATTGACGAAGGAGACAATAGGATAGGAAGAGGAGGAGAAAGAGTGTTCAGTTTAATGGGGAATATTCAGTCCTGACTAAGTTGTAAGAACAAATATAATCCTAACACTTATGTCGGATCCGAAATTAAAACCACAATTTCATTATCTTTAGAATGTATTTTTTTTATCATTTAATAAAAAAATAGACAAAATGATATTGTGAAAATAACATTGTGAAAAATATTGGTTTTTTTTTTTACATAAAAAACTTTTGGATGTATAAATTTGAAAATGATCTTTTACCATTTTTCATAAAAAAAAACTTTGAAGATTATATAATTTGGGAGTTTTTCAAATTGTATAATTTAAAAATATTTTAGGTCCCAACCTATGTTATCACGAACACTTTCAACGTAACTCAACATATGTTCAAATCTTCTTCGTTCGGCTATATTAATCACTCCAAACTTTTTATACTAATGTGTTTCGAGTTTGGGGAGCAAGTGTATCACTTAGAATAGAGATTTTCTTGACCACAAATAACTACATTGACTAAATCTCACTTTAACATCCTAAAGACAAGATTAAAAAGATAATTAAAGGCAAAATTATATATGGTGTCAGAAGGTTGATTGCAAAAATCGCACTAACATAGGTCCATAAATCATAAAGGCTCAACCCATCCCTATACATAAGTTGAGTAATGTCATGCAAATGTACACATTTATTATACTCAACTGTTCCATCGGAAGACATTTGACAGGTGCCCCTCCAATCAAAAACCAAGATCCCATAATGAATGACACCAACACATAGTGAGGGTTGGAGCTTTCCTAAATCTAATAGGAACACATTTAATTAATAATAATAAAAAATATTATTTTGACACCCACTTTTTGCATTGCTCCAAATTACACCTTTCAAATGATAGAGGTTATGAAATGTAAAAAGATATTTTTATCATTTGAAGAGGTGTAATTTGAAATAAGAAGTGTCAAATTATCATTGTTCAATAATAAAATACACAAAATATATTATAAAATAACACCGCGAAAAGAGTATACTACCCCCATATATTCACCCCTCTTTTGTTGTAAAATAATAATAAATGAGTTTTCTTTATCCACTATAATAATTTTTTTTTTCTCAATCCCCGTAAGTATGAAAACCTCTATTTTATCTTTTTGGTTTATGAAAAAATATTTTTGAATTGTCTAATTTAAAAGTTTTTATTTTTTATTTTTAGGAATGTAGAAGTCAACTTTAACTTTTGGATTACATTATCAAAAGTATTTTTTATAAAAAACTTTTGATTGTACAAATTCAAAAATAATTTTTATTTATGTTATGCAAAATTTAGAAGTTATTATATTTTTTTATGATAAAAACTTTCAAATTACATAATTCAAAGTTATTTTTCATTAAAAAAAATTGTATAATCTATAAATGTTTTATTTGTATAATCTAAAAGTTTTTTGAATGGCATAATTTAGAATTCACTTTGAAATTACACGGTTCGTAATAATTTCTTCCTCAAGCCTATTCATAACTTCTTCCTCTCTGCAGTATATAAACAAGGGTGAAGTGAAGGCAAGGGGATGGTGGTGGTGGTGGTAATGGTGGGGTAAAGGGAGACAATATATTCTTTTAACCACTTCATGGGTGTGCACATTAAAACCATAGAACTACAAAAAGAAATGCCCAAATAAAAAATTATAGTTTGTTGGCCTGTGAAGTGTTGATGGGTTGAAAGAAGCATGAAGTGGGGCCACTGGACTGTTATTCTCTTATTTCCATAAATTTTGGTATTTCAAAAAATTTCAATTCTATAATATTTTGAATTATGTAATTCATAAGTTTTTTTTTTCAAATTCGTAATTAGCTTCTAGATTATATAATCTGGAAGTCTTTTTTCAGAAGCATGATTAATTTTTGGATTATATAATTCAGAAGTCTTTTTTAATATGAGATTAGGTTTTGGATTATGTAATCTGAAAACCTTTTTTCAAACACGTGTCTGGATTACATAATCCATAAGCTACTCTCAGACTTCCAAATTATATAATCCATAATATTGTTTTTTAAAAATATATTCAAGATTACATAATCCGTAAGTTTTTTCCGAATCCGAGATGAATTTCTAGATTATGTAATCCAAAATATGGGGTGACACAAGAAGGATAAAAAAGTATTTTCATGTTTTGTACGGAGTGACAAAAGAACATTTGGAGGTGCATGAAGAAATAGTGAGTGGGGCTTGATGGTGGGCTTAGGATCCAAAAGAGACAACGAGGAAATAAAAATATCAATTGAAGAGGGAGAGGTTGGATTTTGGATAAGGGATAAGGTTTTGATATGCATATCAACCAATGGGATGAAAGGGTCTTCAACAGCCACAACCTTCATCTTGCAGAGAGAGAGATGGAACTACTTAGCCACTTCACTTCCTCCATTGGGACACTCTCTGTAGTTCCATCTCTCTCTCTCTCTCTGGAAAGCCCATCATGGCAGCTTCTTCTCCAATGGCAAGCCAGCTCAAGTCCACCTTCACTAGGACTCTTGTCTCCCCCAAGGGCCTCTCTGCCTCTTCTCCACTCCCCCTCTTCCCTTCCAGAAGGCACTCCACCTTCACTGTTAAGGCCATCCAATCAGACAAGGTACTCTCTTTGCCTTCTCCTCTATATATCTATATATATATATATATATATATATATATATATATATTCATCTTTCATAACATGTTTTTTTTATTATAGTACATTCATTTTTAGTTCATTTAATCCAAATATGATATAGAGAAAGTAAATGTGATGTTAGTTAAAAGAAAATGTGAAGAAGAAGTGATTGATGGTGTTTATGGATTTGGTGAATGCACATTTTGTGGCAGCCCACGTATCAAGTCATTCAGCCCATCAACGGTGACCCATTCATCGGAAGTCTCGAAACCCCAGTTACATCCAGCCCACTGATAGCCTGGTACCTGTCCAACCTCCCCGCTTACAGGACCGCAGTCAGCCCACTACTCAGAGGCATCGAAGTGGGCCTGGCCCACGGTTACCTCCTCGTCGGCCCATTCGTGAAGGCCGGCCCTCTCAGGAACACCGAGTTCGCGGGCGCAGCGGGCTCGCTCGCAGCCGGCGGGCTTGTGGCGATCCTGAGCATCTGCCTCACAATCTATGGGATCTCATCCTTCAATGAAGGAGACACATCCACGGCCCCATCACTCACCTTAACGGGCCGCAAGAAGCAGCCCGATCAGCTCCAGACTTCTGATGGGTGGGCCAAGTTCACCGGGGGCTTCTTCTTCGGAGGCATTTCGGGTGTTATTTGGGCCTACTTCCTCCTCTACGTCTTGGACCTTCCTTACTACATCAAGTGATTTGCTTCTCCCTTTTTTATTCCTTTCTATGAATGGAGGGTTATTTTATCTGTGCAATAGAGATGGATGTAAATGTTTATGTATTCTATGACTCTCAACATGTTACAAATGCTAAATTCTCCCTCCTCTTCTTCCCATCTCTTCAATACAATTTCTGAATTTCATCTTCATTATTAGTATATATGCATGAAGAAACCCTACCCTGTTATAGGATTCAGCAAATTATTAAAATGAATTAGGATTAGTTCTTGGTAATAGGTTTATATGTATTTAATTATACATTTAAGTAGAAGCTTAACCATGACTAATAACAACATAGTACATTGAACTCACCAAAATATATATATTCTGAACAATTAATACATGAACTCACATTTTTCTAGTTTGACATATAGCAATATTCTTAAAGGGAATGAATACTAATTAGGAGATGATGATGTTTGAAGTTTTGGGTGTTGGTGGTGTGAAGATTGAGATGATATAGAGAGGAGTTGTGGTGGAATGAGAGCATCCCATCCTCTAATGGGATCAGCAGAAGTTGCAATGCCATCCCAACCAATGTGTGTCACATGCTGCACATCTGTTGGACACCCTATTTCCATGTCCATTTCCACTTCTTCATACTCATCTTTCTCCACTGCACACACACAAATCTTATCAAGATAACTTTTTAATAAAATTATTAGTTAAATATATTTTTCCTCTCTTTAGTTCTATATAAATTTGATTTTTCGTTATTAGTTCAAGTTTTAGAACTTTTGAATATTTGTTGTAAAGAAAAATAATGAATTTTTATAAAAATTTTAAATGACAAACAAATTTCTAATTCACGACTAATAGTTCATTAAAAAAAAACATAAAATAGAAACCAATTTTAAAGACAAGAAACAATTAGTTGCTATAGTAACTAAATTAGAGACAATTTTAGAAACTAAAAAAAAATTGGTTTCTAAATTAGTTTCTATTATTGTTAAATGGTTTCTAAATTGTTATCTAATTAGCTACCAAAGTTTTAACTACCAATTATTTAGTTTTTCTAAATTTGGTAAAACTTTGATTGTTAATTAGATATCAATTTAGAAACCATTTAAAAATAATAAAAACTAATTTAGAAATCATTTTTTTTAATTTTTAAAATAGTTTCTAATTTAGTCACTATATCAACTAATTATTTTTGTATCAAAAAATTTGTTTTTATTTCATGATTTTCTTGTAGTGATTAATGTAAACTGTTCATCCTAAAAATTCATTTGTTAAGTCAATAAATAACCAGACTCATTTTAATAGTTTTCTTATTATAAATATTTAGAAGGTTTAATGTTTCAACTATAAAAAAGAACTAGAGACATTTAATCTTAAATTATTGAATCAATGCTTATTTCAAAACTATTTCTGCTATTTTCTATTGACAGAACACACAAATTTCTCTCATGAACTTAAATCCACACGTAAATGATAAGGTGGTATAAAACGAAATTACCCACCAAAGAACTGAGAGAAATTCTTGAAACCCTTGAAGAGCCTATTGAAGCCATTGGACAGGTTAGCCTTTGGAACAGCGTCTAGCAGCCTCAACGAGTTCTTCATGCTTTCACCAGACAAACTCTCCGAATCCTCAACACCTTTTGCTCCTTCTACACTCCTCTCGAATCATTCAATTATACAAATCAGATAATTAATAAGATGCAAATCAAGCCATCAAATTTCTACATCACATAACTTGTTCAACACTATTTTGAAAAGATGTTCAAGACTTGTGCTATATGCTAACGAATAACAGTTAGTCCAATATGATTTGGCTAATGAAATTCATCTATCATACGTTGAAATTCAAAAACTGTTGAGAAAAATCACAACAGATTCTGTCTCTTTGGTGTAGATACAAAATGGTTTATTTGGTATAGATACAAATTGAACAATTGCGTAAGCAATAAACAGATAATAGAAAATAGAGCAAAAGAAGACAAATTTCTTCAACTTTGAGAAGTAAAACCCACGGTTCTTAGTCCAGAAGACGTCTTCCCTATGAAAGTATGATTACAACATTGGTTTCTTTCACTTTGTGAGGATAACACTTAATCTCACCAAATAAGAATGAAATACAATATTTCTTTAGCATCTCATTAAGATTTATAATTTCACACTATAATGAGTATTTATTATCTCATTTCTCTCTATGTTGCTCTTCTCCCTTGTCATAAAGTTAATCCAATATGATTTGGCTATAGAAAGTTGAAATTCAAAAACAAACAAAAATAGTAAAATTAATTGAGTGAGAGAGAGAGAGACTTATTGTAGGAGGTGATGAACTGGTGTGTGGTTTTGATCTTCTTGGGTGAGGAAGACCAACAGCAACAGTGGCCTCAGAGATGCAACCAGCAGAGAAAGGAAGAATAACAAGCCTTTCCATTTTTTGTCTCATTGTTTGTTGGATCAATGTGTTAGAGCAAGAAAACAAGAATATGCAACCTTTGAGCTTAGATTTGACAAGTACAATATATAGGCATAGGTACCCTAGTTGTTGTTATAATACAATAATGAGGCACACCACAATGTCTCTCTCTTCCTTAAATTCAATTTGTTCTCAACATCTTATTATTACGTATAGAAAGTCAAGCTTCATCTTATAAACAAATCCGTTTGGTGAATGAAAGGGACATACACACACATACGCAAGATTTAGATATGTGTGCATATGTTTATTTTGTTTACACTTTGTTTAACAAAAAATGTTGCATCATATGCAATGTATTGATCCATCCCTCCACTTTATGTGTCTCTAACGAACATCACCTTCAAAAAGTTGGTTTGGTTGAGTAGTGAGTGGCTAAAGTGAAATGAAACCCTATTAAGTGCTCCTCATGGACTCTCTTCTACAATAAGTCACCAATCATATCCTTTTGTTTTAGTTGTTGTATTGCAAGAAAATGAAACAAAAGGGTATTATGTATCCATGTTTTTTTGATTACTTGTTTTGGACTCGATCTAGAAGTAGTGATTCCGAAGCATAGGTTCCAATGAATCTTGAAGTGGTGGCGATGGAGACCAAATTTGATATTTCTTGAATGCAAAGAAGAATGGCATCATTGATTGTAAGAATTGAAAGTGGGTTTGTCCAAGGCAGGTTGAGTTGTCTGTCTTCCTACTAAATTTGATGTGAGTTCATTAACGGAAGCTTAGCAACTTAATCAATTCTTACTTAGGGATGAAATTATGTCACCACCTTACCTATATTAAACTTTCTTCAAGTTTAACTCATTTACAAAATCAGTTCAAAGTTAAGTTTATTCACTAAGGAGTTTAAAGTGAAGGTTTGGTCTTTGATTTATTCAAAAACTCGATGTAGGTCCTTTTTTTTTATCTTAATTGGTGTTTGAATCCCTTGACTTGCATTAGATTTATTTGTTGATGCTTTTGTTGTCATTTTGTTTAGTTTGTATATTTGATTATGTCGGTAAGGTAGGTGTTTATTGGAAGGAAGGAGATAGAAAAAGCACAACTTGTATGAAGGTTGTATCACCCTAAAGTTGTTCATATTTATTAATTATTTATTATCGATAAAGAAATTCACTAAAAAGGAAATATTAAACCCAACTTAGTTATGTTAATAATATAACAATTTATTCCATTAAATTTATTATATAACTTTAAATTGGTGTGCATGGTTTATTTAAAATATTAGGAGCATTAGCTTACGTTAAAGGCTTACTATGGCGAATAAAATAAAATAAGAAAACGTAGTACAAAGTTTTAAACAAAAGTTAAAAAAAAGGTCATACGCTTGGAAAAAAAGTCTGCGTCACATAAATAGCTAAGACAAGTCTTAGATTTGAGATTTAAGTGTGACCTATTTAAGTATAGCTTGACTTATCTCATTTTTACCCTTACACATTTATTTTTTTATGAAAGCTATTGAGTCACATTTTTGTAATCATCATTCAATAATTTAATCAAATTAGCTTAAGAAAATAATAATTAGATTAAATAAGTGAGACCCAACAAAAAAATAAATGATGTATTTGTCCTTTTGTTTTAATTATTATGTAAATATATTATTAGGCACAAAACACATCTCTTTTTCTTATATTTTTTTTTTCATTCTCTTTGCAAATAACTTAAAAACCTACTTGACTGCACTAATTACACAACAAAAATACGAATCACTCACAAGATAAATGTAAATTGATTTAGGATTTAAGATTTAGAATTTATGACGAGAGACTACGTTCTATCTAAAGATTTTATACTAAAATAATGTATTTTTATTAAGAAATTTCGATTTTAGGTAAAAGAAATTTTATTTTATAAAAATAGGTAAGTCGTACTTGGATACAATTTCAAAGTGAAAATCATATCCATAAATACGACTTCATAGTTCTTTTATCAAAAAATCGTATGGATACGATTTACACTCCGAAGTCATATCCATAGAGTACAACTTAACAATTTTCATAAAAAAAAAATTATTATCCAAAATCATAATTTATAGAAAAAAAAATACACTACTTCGATGCAAATCTAAACGAGAAAACTACTGGTCTAACGAATTCATATTCATGGTAGTAACGAAGATACTTACAGTTCACAAAGATGAAACTGTCCCTGTAATGTGATTTAAAGCCTTAAAAAACTAATGGTTATCTCATTGTTATCTCTATCTGAACCAATAATATTGTTCATTTTGTCTGTGATTGGTGCTAATCGGTAAAAAACAAAATGATGCGTCCATATAGTATAACAGAGAATTAACTTACCTATAGCCTATAGGAGACAAAAAGTATCAAGTGAGTGGTTCTTAAGCTGTGTCTCACCTATAACGACCACAACAACTTGAACAATAAAACACGATCAAGTCCTTTTCTACATTGCCTTTTTCCCGTAAGATGCAATGTTGATTAGTACAGAAGTTAAATCATGCACAACCACGCATTCATAAAACGAATTACCCATATAATTTATTTATTTGCTAACCAAAACATGAGGAAGAAAATATCAGTGCTGTTTCTTCTGTTTGAAATTATTAATTGCACTAACTACTACATTTTCATTTGCTTCAACTCAATGTCTCCAATTCAACAACTGGTTCCGTCAGTTCTACCAGAAGTTGCCATTTTTGTGGAACGGAACAACGCTACTCAAGATTTTCTGATGTTAAGAACTAGATTGTGCATATATTGCTATTACAGAATAAATTGTTAAGTCACCGAGCATCAAAGAAATTCCAATTTGCAGAATTATCAATACAAAAAAAAATGCATTGTGATTTGCATGATTATAGCAAATATGAGAATAGTGCAAGTGATAACTAAAGTGCTATTGGCCTATATAGAAGCTACAAAACCAGAACCTAGATAACTAACGAATTGTGCCAGAGCTTCCTTGATGTACAAGACCTTGAGTATCAAGATTCAGAGTTAGGTAGTCCTCTGTGAGAATATAAAAAAGATAAGACAGGATAGGCAAGTCTAAAAGGCTTTACCTTTCAATCAAGTGGGCAATAAGGGTTGCTTAACATGCTGGATTGAACAACGCAGACAAAAGGGGTTTAGATTCAGTCCCTGCTCATGGTCTTCCATTAGTAGGTCATCTATAAGTATCAGTGTAAATTCTTGCTAAGGTTTGTGCCATGCAGCCTCCCCTCCCTGCTAAATTTTGTTCCTCCAAACAAACTTCAAAGTTGATTACTGAGCTGGACAAAGGTGGCAAATACAAGAGATCTGAAGTACTAGTACATCAAACACTGAAGCCATTCCAATAGCAATGATTTATTTTTGTCAGTTTGTGACATATAAAGCTAGTAATTGGGAGTTTTGGAAGTTCCACAAATTTTTATGAAACAAATATGACCTGAACCCATAAGTTGCTTCAACATGTTACTTGCGTTGGCAAATTTTTCATGTTTAATTGATTATGATTTTACGCTACTTAGTACTGAATTAAACACTTCTTGCAATATAAATTTCCCTCTATTTTCCTAAAACATTTCCTACTGTTCTTATTTTTCAAATTTCATATATTTTCTTTTTAATTTTGGGTAGACTAGACAGGATATTAGAATATAAATTTCATGAGTTTCATCTGATCTAATGCTCTACATCATCAGTACCATAGGCATATGGAGGATGAAACATCATAAAAGACATCAGGATTGAAATGATTGGTCAGTCTAACATCTGGTAACAAAATCAATATACAAGTTAGAATCTTACAATAAAAAAAGTAGTAAAAAAATATGAACCAAAAATTTTATGTAACCTGGAACCCAATGTCTCAGAATATTCCCCGCTGTCTTTTTCACTCCGTTGCAACAAGGCTCATATGCACTGATAGATGTACATATCACAAATAAAAATATCATGACTGGTTTCAGAACATCAACACTATATCGTAGACTTGATAATAGTAATTATATGTTTTACCTATGTCAATGTCACCAATAATCTTCACAAGAGCAACTACCATGCTTAAAATGATGGTACCTACGAATATCTCTTACAATTATTTCACGATCTAGAAGCTGAGAAGCATATTTAATGAAGTTATGGCAATCGGTACAAATGCGGAGGTTCTTTATAATTCGGATTGGGATCCCATTGGTAGTGTTAATGATGCCAAAGACTACTGCAATCTTTTCACTGTGATGACTAATAAGTAGTTCTCCTTGCTCTTCTTCTACATCCTGCATGACCAGTTTGGCATCAAGGGAATACCCAATTTCCTTCAACCTTCCGATTAAAGTGTCCAGATATGAGTATATCTCCTTGTCTTGATGGTGAGACCTATCTCCCATGACAAAAGTGTGGATTTGATCCTTTAGTTGAATCCAAGATTGACCAGGCTGCTTCTTGACTCCTCTTTGATGCATTAAACTCCTTACCCTAGCAGCTTCGTTCCATCTATGGTTAGAAGCACACATATTTGATAGTAAAACGTAGGCTCCTGGATCAGATGGTGCAACTTGAAGCAGCATATCAGAAACCCACTTTCCTATTTCAACATTTTTGTGAAGTCGACAAGATGATAAAAATGATTTCCACACAGAAGTCAAGTGAGAGAGACCATTTTCAAAAATGAAGTTCTTTGTCTCGGTTAAGCAACCTGCTCGACCATAAAGATCAACCATAGAAGTGCAGTGTTCAACTCCAGGATTGATGCAATAAGCATCTTTCATCATCCTAAAATATCTACAACCTTCGTCAAGCAGCCCAGCATGGCTGCATGCATTTAAAACCCCTAGAAAAGTAACCTCATTTGGCATAATACCCTGATTCAACATTTCTTCAAATAGACTAATTGCCTGCCTTCCTTGACCCTGTAGCGAACAGCCAGATATCATTGAAGTCCACAAGATAACGTTTGGTTTATTGACTTGTCTGAAAATCATCCATGCATCATCCAAGCTACCACATTTAGAATACATATCAATTAATGAAGAGCCAACATAAGCATCTATTCTGTGCCCAATTTTCTGAACGTAGGCATGTATATGCCTTCCAAAATCCAAAATTCCAGCATTTGCACAAGCAGAAATAACAGTTGTAATAGTTCGAATATCCACTACAACCAGTTCACGAACCATTAACCTGAAAGCTTTTAAACCATCTTCATACTTCCCATTCCAAACATAACCAGAAACCATTGAACCCCATGAAACTATTCCTGCCTCTGGTTCCTTGCTAGTAACTCCAACATCCCCTTTTCTACGGAAATCTAGAGGAACATCTCTGAGAATTATAGATGCCTTATCCATTCTCCCACACTTACAATACATTTCTACAAGTGAACTCCTTGTAAAACCATCACTGTCGAAGCCACGTTTTAAGACCATCCCATGGAGTTGTCTCCCAAGCTCCACAACTGATAAAGAGGAAGCCAAAATAAGAGCTATGGAGAAAGTGACAGCAGAAAACCCAATACCATATTCCACCATACTATAGAGTTGTTCCAATGCCCGTCTTTCATAACCACATTGCATCAACCCATCCACGATCGTATTCCAACTCACAACATCCTTACAAGGCAAGTTCCTGAACATGTCAAGAGACTTCTCCACATCTCCAACACGCAGATACGCACCTATCATTATATTCCATGAAACGACATCCCTTTCATCCATCAACTCAAACAACCTTTCCGCATATTGAAAAGCCTTACATTTCAAGTAAACATCAAGAACAGAGTTCCCCAGCACGACATCTACATCAACCCCGTTTCTGACCATCCATGCGTGAACTCCCTTGCCCAATTGAAGGTTGTTGTCAAACGAACAACACTTGAAGACACTGGACAAGGTGTATTGGTTTGGGCAGGCACCCTTTGCCTGCATTCCTCTGAAAAGGTTAAAGACCATTGCCGAAGAGCCGGCTCTGGCAAAACCTGATATAAGGATGGTCCATGTGTGAGTGTTTTTGTGGAGAATTTCATCAAACAGCTTCTGGGCATGGCCCATGTTGTAGGATTTGACATACAGACTTAAGAGATGGTTAGCCGAGTTCAAAGTTTGAAAAGAACCATTCTTGACGGAGAGGGCATGAAGGGTACCCGGTGGTGGTGTACCATTGGATATGGTGGAATGAAATAAGGAACATGATGGGCGGCAACGAGGGTGAAATGGGGTGGTAGTTGTAATGCGATAATTGGTCACTGAAACTAGATAAACATTGTTGGCATATATCCGAAAACATGATCCAAGACCCATAAAAATAAGTGTTGCCACCCAATCTAAAGCCCTTTGTAAAGCTCATGCGTTGAAACAAATTTCACTTTCATATTTGTATGGTTCGTATGACTTAGAACTTCTCAAACGAATGTTTCAGTTCATAAGAAATAACACCACGACCGAGTTTATCCAAAAGAATTTCTATATGAGGAAAAAAGTTATAAGGTAATGCAACTTAAAAATAAAAGTTAAAACATAACTTGTACAAAATAATTTATATATACACTAATGTTAGCTTTTGCTCTGGAGAAGTTAATTTTAACTTGTTTTTCTACTTTTTTCTCATGAAAAAAATTATACAAGAATTTAATCTATTTAAATAATTGTGTTACTTGCATTTTATCATAATCCAATTATTATACCTATATTTTTTAATTGTTAAGGAGTGAATACTTTTTTTGATATAATGAAGATAGTAAATTAGCATTCATATGCTTACATACAATAGCATAGATATAAAATCATCTAACTTTAATGTAGAGTAATATCCACATATATATCCTTTTTATGAATTAACATTATTACAAAGAAGTTTTAATCAAAATATAAATGAGCAAGTTATTATCATATTAAAAAAAATCATCCCAATAACTCTAATTTGATGCTTATTCATTGTTTTTTTATTAAAATTATTGATAAATATGAAATAGTTGAATAGTTTGTTAGATACACATGAGAACTACTTGTCCCACAGAAAAATACCTAGTCCAAAATATTTTCACAAAAACAACTTTGAAAAGAACATGAAGAAATTATTTATATATAATGCAAACAAATACTAACATAAAAAAGAGTATAAATATAATTTTTTTTTTAAATTGGTTTATCCCAACACTAAGTTATATCATATTATTTTTGCCAATATTTAAGGAGTTTTGTTAATCACAGCGAAATACAAACAACTTAAACTCCCCATGAGTTTAAGATTCCAAATATTCTTTTTCGTTAAGTCATTTATGACTTTCACAAACTAATAAAATTTGGTAAAAATTCAGAATGGATTTACAACCAATTTTAATGCTTTAAGTGATTAGAGCTGTTGAGTGTACAATGCAAAATAATTTCGCTATTGACTGTCTATCTGAAAAAGTCACCCAATATTGATAAATGTTCAATACTTTTCTGCTATTCACTTCATCATTGTTTCATATTTCCTCATATTTATAAGCGATCAAATAGAGTATCTTCATTGAGATCAACATATTGAATACTATTGTTACTTCTAGCTTGGGTCAATTGTTTCTAGAACAATCAAAGTGTGATCTTCGATATTACTTCTATTGTTGGTGACTAGAAAATGGTGAGCATCTTTGCAAAGCATGTTACCATTTTGCATAATTGTACTTTCTAGCTCACTAGAAAGTCAAGTGATATTCTTCCTTAAAAGATAATAGCAAAAGGGTGCTTGTTGCAACATAAAAAAAAAGTGTTAGTTTGTTGCAACCTCTGTTTTTTCATCTTGGACAATCAATCACATATTGGATGGAAGCTTGTGTTTTTTTTAGCATATTCATTATATTGAACATGAGCTTGTTCTTTGCAAATCTTCATACGAAATAGTGTATATTTGACATTTTGGATGTTAATTTATAAAGCTTGTATGCAAACTCCATAACATAATTAGAAAATTTAAATTTATATAATTTATTAACATCAAAACCTAGGGTAGTCATCCAACACGACTCGTTCATATTCTAATATCTCGATCCCTTTAATATTATTGATCTCTCAACACTAGAAGGTGAAGATGGTACTGAACTGTAATGAAAATATGAAAATCGTTACCCATGTCCCATAGATGATACGTTGATAACAACTAGACTAGCATAGGACTTGCCAAGTACTAATATTTGTATGTTGTAATTGTTGGGTCTTCAACGTTGGAAGAAAAGGCTTATATGACTCAATTGCTAGAATGTTTGGTACTACACTTGACACTGGTGCAAGAATGAGATCCATTAGTCCTAGAGGTAGTGTTACAACATCTTAAAGTATGGGAAAGAACTCTCCTAATCTGACTGAATGTAAAGTTGATACTGGACGAAATATTATCATCTATAGAATGCTAATATGAAGATCCAGGTTAGCCTCTAAATGATATACTCTAACAAAGGACCAATCAATTTTGGTGGATATCTTGATTGGAACATAAGTTATCTTTAAGAAGTATCACATGCAATCATAAACAAAAATCAGAAAGTAATAACGGCAACCAAGAATAAACTTTAAAAAAAAGGACATCGAGAGAATACAACAAGAAACTAACTGCCGACTACTTCGAACCACTAGTGGGTTATCCATCCTTCAAATAATAGTAAGCCGCTCACGGCAGAAAACATTATCCTTACTATAAGCAATAAACCATTAGTCGATAGTCAAAATCCAAAATTAGGTGTCCATCAATCATTCAATCTCATGCTCAAAGTTAACCCGCACAAAAGTGGGCCAATTGTGAAGGCACCATGAAAAGAGAGTGAGAACAATGGCTATCTATGTACTACTGTGAGGAGACAAAAACGTAACATATTTTACAAAAAAGAATTGGAATCAAAATCTCATGTTCCAGTTAGTATCGAGCTTTCCTAGGGAACAAGTACAACAAAATCTACAATTGAGACAACTGTGTTGAGAAATAAAGCGGGATAAAAAGGCCACAGGCCATTACGAATGAGATTAATATGCACTTATATTAATCATAGAGGCGGATAAAAGTATGAAGATACGGAAAAGCCGAGGAAGAGTAAGCCACCAACAGTAGCTACTGAGCGTTGGGAAATTTTAGATGCCAGCATGCTTCCTCCCACCACTGCCAGCGAGGTACAGATGGTGTGACCTATAGAGGCCCCAACTGCTACTCCCAGTGCATTTTTGTGGGTCGCCAGCTGCAGAAGGAAATTAAAGGACATGAAAAATGTAGGGGGAAAGACTACTAATGTTGCCCACAAAACCTAAGACATAAAATTAACCACGAAAACATGAAATGTTCAGTGATCTACAGGGCACCAGTTATCTTACTGCAATTGTTGCTATCTGGCTACGATCACCCCACTCAGCAAGGAATGTTAAAATAAAGGACTGCATAAAAATAAGATGGCGTTACATGTGTAAATGTGATTATTGTCAGTCAAATAATTGATGTAAAGCAAAAAGTGTACTCGCCTCCAAAAAAATTGGTGTACAAAATCTTGAAAAGAAACGCCGAACTGAAGTTTTCCCTTGTCCGCCTTCCAGTTTTTCTTCAACCTAGTTAACAAGAAGAATAATTCTTAGCATGTTCCAAATTTGACCAGATAGTCTTTTTTTTATAAAAAAAAACTGAACCAATTAATACATCAAATATAGAATCCCTGCCAGCTGCAGCAAGTTTACAGTTAAATAATTGAGCTTCCCTCCCCATGGCAAGTGCCAGGGTAAACTACAATTTAGAAAAAAACAAAAGCAGCAAAGAAACTAACTTATGTGAAGGTGTTTCCTCTTAGCAATATTTAACATGACAAGACAAGTGCTAGCAAGACACACGAATACACATCTTTCAACACATTCCCTTAGTTGAAATTTATTGAAAACTACAAAATCATGAGTAAAATTCATTAAAAAAGGAGTAGACCCAATATAATTTTGTGATTTTCAACAAATTTTAGCCAATTGTAAAAGGTACGTTAGGATAAGTGTTAGAGTGACTCGCTAGCATTTCGGGCCATCATCGGAATTTTCCTATAAAGCCTTAATAAGAAAATATACTTCTTCCATTTCTTTCTTCTGTGAGGATTTTGAATCAGTTGATCTCCATGCAATGTATAGTAACCTTAACCCAAAGAAAGCATAAAGAACTGCAGGTGACAGAAAAGAAATAGAATCAGCCCCATCTTAACAAAAATTGACCTTACACTTATCGTTAAACACAAGATAATGAATAGAAATTTGGAAACTGGTAAATCACTAAGTTATAAATGGCAATCCAAAAACAAATAGCTCGCAAATGGTTGAGTAGCACATAATTTTGACTTATAAAGCCACAAACAAAATTTAATGCGCAAGCTAACTAGAGCTCTAATAGAGTCTATACAAGTAAAAGACACAATATTTGGAACAGACACAAACAGCCAATGGAGCTAAATCCACAATATTTCTTTATACTAAAACCACCAGGAGTTTGAGTGAACCCGAAGGCTAAGCAGGCACAAATGAAATGAAAAAGTTACAACCAACTATTACTTAAGTATGGAAATAAACAGCACCAGACAAGTGCATTCATAGACCCCTAAACCATTTGTAGCTTCTATAACAAATGCAGAGTACAGACTCAAAAACCCTTGTAATTCAAAACAATTACTATGTAACCTTCTTTTTGCGAATTTCACAAACTACGCTAATCAGCTCAGCAGTAAGTATCAAACCGAGAAATTGTACCTGTAGCTGCACTATTTGTATGCTTCCTAGAAATCAAGTTTGGGACAATCCGGCCTAGCCCAGTAGAAAGTACCTAATTGACACGTACAATACTTTAATCCAGATAACATTGACATGAAAAGGAAGAGCACCCAGAAAAGGTGCTTCGTAGATGCAGAAACCATTCCATAACAAATACTATGAAAAAAGCATCCCATGATGAGACAACAAAGCAAAAACACTAAACGTGCAAAGTTAATTACTGTAGCACTTACCGTCATTATAAACAGGGCACTTAGCGCACCAGACAAGACAATTGACTTAGGGTGACGCATAGCCATAAGAGCTGCTATTATAAACGTCTCATCCCCGATCTAGCACACAAAAAATCAGTTAAAGGCATTACTCAAACATAAAAGAGAGGTATCATATGAAACAAGTATTCTTCTTAATGACTTGATCGCTCCTATTTGTCATAATATAGTCAGCTTGGTTAGCATTAGTTAAAGAAAATTTGAGCTCGTTCGCAGCAATATCCATTAGTATCAATTGGTTACGGTCGCACATCAGTTTTCTATCACATACTTCACTCGTTCAATCAAGTTTGATTCCAGTTTACTCTCACAACACTCGTCTCCTAAATTCCACTAGCTCTCACAAACCTTCACGAATCTATACAGCTCTATAAAAATAAAACATATAAAAAAAAAACTCTTGTTCTTGAGATCCAAATTAGATCCAGTGAAAATGCTAGACAACACACTAGCTATAAATAATAGTTAGCAAAATCAAACAACGAATGTGAGAACAACGCAGTTTCGTTAAACTAACCTCGCTGACAATGATCATCGATAGACTTGCAAAGAGAGCATCGAAGAGTCCGGGACCGGAGGAGTCTAAGCCAAGAGAAAGGATCGAACCATTATCTATGTCTTTCAACGCAATCTGTTCACAGAAAGCACACCAACATTCATTTCCAGTTTCAACGCATTCGATTCAGTTTTCTCCACAATTGAACGTAACGACAAATAACGGTGGAAAAAGAGAGAAGAGAGGCAACGGAAGCTTACTTTGCCGCGGCGACCGAGATCCACAGATCCGCCGAATCCTTCCTTCGCATTCTGCGAGAGAGAATCCTACACATAGAGATGAAACACGTTAGGACCGCGATTCGTGAAAGAAACGCGAAGAACGAAGGACAGGAAGTTGACCTGAGCGAAGGTGTATGATAGGTTGAAGAAGAAGGAGAGGAGAAGGAAAATGCGAAGAGCGGGAAGGATTCTTGGTTTGTTGAAGCTTGGAGCCATTGTGAAGCCGTGACGGTTGGAATTGCGAGGAAGAAGGAAGCCGCGGAGAGAAAAATGACGGAAGATGATTTTGTCGAGAAAGTGGAAAGGGGAATTTGAGTAAAAAGGATGAAAAGTGAGAGGAAGAGAATAGAGATCTCAGTTAGCGGGATCTGGTTTTCGGATCTGAATTATGGAGAGAGTTTGATGCATAGAGATCCTGTTCAGATCTCCGAACATTGAATTCATTTTACTTGGCATTTTATATGTGCTTCAGGTTTTGCGAGTTTCTGCTACTAACGAGGCAAGAACACATAACGCGCTCTTTCCTTTCTCTTTGTCTCTCTCTCGGGTCCTGAAGGCCAAATCCCACTTCGACCAATGCACCTAAAATTTTGACCAAGGGGTTTGTGATTCGGCGCGTTTTAGTGGAAAGTTACTAAAAAAGTAATGTAAGAATATAGATTAATAACTTTTTTGGTAATAGTTTTTTTAAATTTTTTATTTGTTAATATTTTTAATGTTAATTTCTTATTATTATTACATACATATGATATTATTAAGTAATAAATTAAAAATTTATCCTCAATTGTTCTATCAACATTAATCATAAAAAATATTATATATAAAAGAAGAAAATATAAATGTAATATGTTTTTCTTTTATTTTCTTTGTCATTACTCACACATAGACTTAATCAAATTGTTTATATCATTTATCACAACTGTCAATTACTTCCCTTCCATATCATTCATCACCATCATCTCTTATTTTTAACCTTCCAATCAAATTTCAAAATGTAAGCGTTTCGCTGGTTTGTTCTTACTTCTCTCAATTCATTTTCTCACTCCTTCACTCATATACTAACGCGCCTCTCATCTTCTCCCTAAGCCCTCTCTTTCTCATAGACTAACCCCTCTCCCTTCCACCGACACACTTTTCTTTCTTTTTAATTTTTTATTCAATTAACAAAATCTTACTATTTTTTTGTTATTGTTTTCTTTAATAGTTTTGTTATAAGTTTAATTAAATTATTATCTTCGTGTATTTATGACGTTATTTGTGTTAGCACAATAAATGAATAAAAAAGAAAAGTAAATTCAAACATTGCATTTCTATCTTTTACTTTATAATTGAAAAACAACATTTATTGATTAGTTTCGTGGTTCTGAAAAAAAAAACTACGACTTTTCATATTTTGAATATTAAAATAAAAAACAAAAAAAAAGTTTAATGGGATAAAAGTAAAATGAACCGAAGAAAAAGATGTAATTGTGCAATGTTTAGTTAGTGATATCTCTTCTATTGTCTTTTTGAGATATCAAATTAAAACTACTCACAAAAGGATAAATATTTACTCTCATATATTTTAAAAATAATAAAATATAAATATAAGGATAAAATTAGAATAAAATAAAATGACAGAAAAAAATCTCCTATAAGTATATATATAAATCAAGGTGAAGGGTTATTTAATTAAAATTAAGGGATTTTTTAATAAAACTATTTTAATTTATTATAATATTGAGATGTGTGTTTAAATTATTTCAGCGCGAGCACTACCAACGTACAACTCTTTTAAGGCACTGTGTTTGCAAACTTAGTATAAGTGACATTAATTTTGTAAAATTTGTTACGATTATAGTGTTCATAAAATAAAGTTATTTATATTTAAAAGATTATATTTAAAAAAATAAGCTTGTATTAGAATTTAGTATAATTTTTGTCTTAACACGAAAAACACACTTTTTTTTGGCAGATCAAATGTGCTTTCAATGACACCACTACTATGTTTAGTTTCAAACCATTCATCATTATTTTATTTTATTTTTTTATGCAAGATCGGGTAGTTGGACTGTGAGCCTACCGTGGAGCCTACCGTTGAGTATCATTAATGCTTTTTTCAAAAAAACTAACTTTAAATAATTTCAATTTTATAAATTATTTTTATAAATTTCAATGTAAGATAAAATAGTTTATGCATGAAACTTTTAATTTCAAAAAATAATTTTATGACAAAATTTGAATAAAATAACTTTATATTTTTTCAATTTTAATGAAAATATATTTTATATAAATTGTTAATGATTTTTATTTAAATATTTGTATGATTAAGTGTGCAAAGTAAAATTATTAATAGATAAAATATCAATAATTGAAAAAATTGTGTTACGTTTAATTATATTAATTTAATTATTTTTATTTAGACATGTAAAGTTAACGTTTTTAAAGAGAAATTGATTTTATTATAAAAGGTATGCTTTATAGTGCAATGATTTGATTTTTTTTGGAGAGATCCATTTTATTTGTATTAATTTTTTTAAAATAATTTATTTGGATTAAATTTATGATAGTAAAATTATTTGAGTTTATATTCCAAAAAGTAAATTTAGATAATGTTGTTTAAAATTTTGGAATTTCCAATTTTTTTTTAAAAAAAAGTGTAAAATATGGATACTTAGTAATTTTTAAAGAATAGTCTGTAAGTGAGATAAGTAATGAGATATTTTAAAAAAAATACTATTATGTTTGTTTAGATTTGTGTATGTTATAGTTTTTTTTATTCTAGAGAACTATATCATTTAATTTAATGCATTTCATTAACTTGGTATTTTGACATGATAAATTACTCAATTTTTTTGGTTGGATTGGTAGGCTTGGTTGTTTGTTTTTCTGTAACACTTTTCATGTAGAGTTTGGTACCATAACTAAAATAATTTCTCATTGTATGTAGGCTTTGAGTATTTATTTTTTAGTTTTTATTTCATAAAAAAACAACACACTATATCTAATGTACACCCTGGACGACCAAAGATATGGATAAATAATATCAAACAATAAATACATGACAAAGACAGTTACTATTCAACATTGAATAGGTCAAAGGCACGTTCCCATAATATCAGGAAACCATCATACACGATCTAAAGACTACTAATCATTACACATGCCTAAAGACCACTAACCATTACACATGCCTAAAGACCACTAACCATTACACATGTAGAGGCCTAAGTCAACCTATAAAAGGGACTTTTGAAAAGGGGAAAATGTATGTTTTTTGATATCCTAAGAGAATAGACGGATCACTAGCACTGACTTGAGCGTCGGAGTGCAATCGCAGGTACTCCCACCGACCAGCGCGAAGGAGAAAGAAATTTGAAGAACTAGGATATCACTAGCACGACAACAAATTGTGTATTAAGTGGATCAATATTACTCGGATCCTTACATCCACAGGTACATCTAATATTATAACTAGAACATTCATCGTGACCAAATAAACTTACCGTATAAAATATTAAAATAATATTATTTTGTTAAACATTAAAATTAAGGCTTTTACTTAAACAGTACACAATTCTTCCCATAAATAGTTATTACCTATTAAAATAAAAGTATGTTACAACAACTTGTGGATTGATTAATCTATTTCATTTATTTATTTTTAAGCCAAGTTAAGTTTTTCATGTTACAAGTGTCAATGATATCTCGACTATTTGCTTACCTCACATTTAGTCCACCACTTGTGCTATGAGAACCTTTGCTCTGTCATCACTAGTAACCCGTGAGAATCTCCTTTTCGTTCTTACCCATGTCGAAAGAAATTTTACTTGGCTGTTGCCCATACCATGAAAACATTCACTCTATTCCTACCCATGATGTGATATTGCCTCGGTTAGAGTTTTGTTTGGTTTTTTCTTTCTTAACTCCACCTCTGTTTTGCCATGCCCATGTCGTGAGAGCTTATTAAGAATATTAAGAACTGATTTTAACTTCAACAAATTCTTACATTGTAAGATGACAATTGTTTTCACTTATTTATTTATATATATATATATATATATATCTTTAATCAATTCAGGGTTTTAAACAAACTGTGTACTCTGATGTGAGTTTTCCTAGGATTGTCTTGAAAGAAAATGCAATTTGGCAACAATTTTTTCCATATTTGGAAACTCTAAACTATGAAAGACAATTTTTTATTTTTTTAATTATCAGTAGTAACGTCTAATAGGGAGATTGGTGAAATAACATCAACATTAATTTATGGTCTTTTTGTGTGTAAAAACATATTTTCTATTATCATTTCGGTTATTAAAAATTTCCCTTGTCTAGTGGGTAATTCGTCTAAAATTTCTATGCAAAAATTTTATACGAAATGATATGTTTGATTTAAATGTGTTTAACTTTTTTGGTATCAATACTCGTAATGGTAAAGTTCTACCTTCTCTTATTGTTCGATGGGAGTTTCCTTTTTTAGGTTAGGTTAAAATAAACACTAATGGTGTTGTTAGGAGTTCTCCTGATTTTGCTATTTGTGGTGGTATTTTCCTTGGAAGTATGAGAGAATTTATTGGTGGTTTCTTTGATTTTTTTGATGTTCAGACTGCTTTGGTTGGTGAGTTTTATGGAATTACAAGCTCAAAATACGAATCTTACTAGTTTATGGTTTTAATGTGATTTTGTCTTGGTTTGTATTGCATTTACTGTTAGGACTAATGTTCTTTGGATGCTTTGTAATAGGTGGAACACTTGTCTTAACTACTTTGGAAAATCAAGTTTAGGGTTTTTCACATTTTTCATGAAGGGAATGCATGTGCTGATAAACTTGCTAACTTGGACTTTATTCATAGAAAATATTTTCATTGGTATAATGAGCTTCCATCTAGTATTTTCTTAGAGTTTTTTTATTAATAGGTATAGATTACCTATGTACAATTTTTGTTAATATATTAGTTTTTGTCTAATCCTCCATATTTTCTTGGATTTCCTTTCTTTTTTATTTTAATAGTATTTTTTTCATGTGATGACAGATGATTGTTGTTACCTGAGGTTTCAACCTAGTTGAGATGTAAAGTTTCACAGTGATACCTAACATGAAAATTTTTATAAAATAAAATAAAAAAATTTAATTTTTAACAATTGTATTTAAGCTTTAGTTAATAAATGTTTTCAAATAAAACAAGAATAATGAGCAATGATTTTATTAAAAGTATAAGGAAAATGTTGCAACTTAAAATTTTGTTTGTTTGAATTGTCATGTGAAAGCATATGGAATTGGAGGGTTTTGTTACAAAGTGGACTTTAAGCCTAACTCAACCCTATAAAACCGGCTTAATAAGGTGAGGTTTGCACCCACTTATATACAATGAAAGACTTTAATCTCTAGTCGATATGGGATCTCCAACAGGTTTAGCCGAAATTTAGGAAAAATATGTAATTGTATCTGTATTTAAAATTTATATAATTTGGCATATTTAAAAAATATAGATATAAGGTAAGAATAAGGTAATTACCAAATTAAGTCAGTTCTAACACTTTTAAAAATTTTAAATAATTTTGAATGGAATATAATTTCACATTTTTAAATAATATGAGTTGCACCCATATCTCATTCAGCCGCAACACTTACATTTTTCTCCAGCTGTAATATTTGATAGAACAATTTCATCATTTAAGTGTGTGTGAGAGAGTTTACAAGAAAATTCATTGCATTTGACATTCTTTAGTGCAAAAAGATAATTTTTTTTGCTGAGTTTTGTACTCCATTTTTATTCTTTACTAGTTTTTTTATAAATTTTGTGACTTTAAAAAAAAATGAAAAAAAGTAAGGAAAACACGACCACCACGAATAAAAACACTAGAGAACTTAACTCACCCACTAATATTCACCAGTACAAAGAACCACCACCACTTAAAAATGAAAAAAAAGACTAAACTATATACTATACTCAGAATAATATTATTAAAATTAAAAAAACGTATAGAGATAAAAAGGGAAGTATGGAGATCCAAAAACAATTTGCCTATTTTTTTATCTTCTAAAGTCTCTATAAGAAGTAAGATTTCATTATTTTATAAAGTTGTGTCACTAAACTTGTGTTCATGACATCTTTATTATTATTTTAGTTCCGTTGGAACAGTAATTACAATTTATATTTTTTTTATAAAATCATACTTAGTATCACGTTTTTTTTAAGAAGTTGTTAGTGAGAATACAACTTTAGTATACGTTTTTTTTTAATTGTGAGTGACCACACGATTTTAGTGTAGTTTTTTTTAGATAGTATGAGTTTTGGAACATAACTTTTTCATTTAATATGTGTTTCCAAACACGAATTTTGTAATTCTTTTAAAATCTGCATATTCTGGTAATATCTAAATATAGTTGCACCATTCTTATAAAATTTCATTTAATAGATAAGTTGAGTGACTTCACTGCGTGCTTTTATTAAAAATACAAATAATTGGGCTATTTATTTAAAATTAAAAGTTTAAATATTATTTTATTTATATATAAAAAATAATGTTTATTTTAAAATTAAGTGTGATTTATTGGAAGCAAGTATATTTTTTTTTTCTAAAATAAACTATCGAGATAAAAAAAAGACTTTTTGGCCTTTCGTATAGCTTTTAAGAGAGCTTTTATTTGCATATTTTTTGCTCATAGCTTTGTTTGTTTTTATTTTCGTTTATTTTGAATTTTGTGTATTAATATGGCTCTTTTTTTGGGATGTCAACTTCATGCTAAAATTGCAAGCCGTCTTCCACGAACTTTTTTCTGCTTTCCTTTCTAAACCAATGGTTCCAAATTCGATTATCCACTCCTTTCACCTTTTTTTTTTCTTTTTCTTTATGCACCAATCATCACTCACCACATGATAATAAATATCAACCCACACCTTTTCTTTTCTTTTCTCCCAAAAATAATTCTTTCAACTTTTATCAACACCAGTAAATTAAAAACAAAGCAACAAAATCAATAAATATAGATATTTTTTAATATAAAAATCATAACTATCTTTCACTTTTAAGTTGTGCAATTAATGTATACTACACAATTAAAAATTATATTCTATATTCTAAAGTTTCATTCTTCAAAAAAAAAAAACAGTGAATAATTTGATTCTCATTCGATAGTGGCATATTCATTTTAATTTTTTTAGTTTCTTTGTGCCTTACTCTTACGAAAAAAATCAACATTTTTAACAAATGATCATGTACTAAACTAATATCAAATAATTTTTTATAAAAAAATAGATAAACTATTAATAATTTGCTATTATATTTTAATTTCCGAAAATTAAAATAGATAAACTTAATTAAATCCAACTTTTTCTTTTCGTTTCTCTATATACTTTTTAATATTTAATTTTTTCTTTGAGCAAACAAAATTTCGTGGGCTGTGACAGGGAAGCACTAGGTCACGTGGGGGTGAAAAAATCATTTTACTTTTTATCGTTTTAATTGAGAATATTATTACATGGTGTTGACGCAAAAAAAAGCTGAGAAGTCAACATTCGGAAGTTAAATAAACAGGAAAAAAAGGGTGTGGAAAAAGGAAATGGCGAGCTAATAGAGATAAACTAATGTGTGTTGTTGAAAAGGCGGGTGAAAAAAGCAAATAGTGTTGGTGTAACAGTAAGAGATGATTGGCGATGTATGATTGGTTGGTTTTTATTCCCTGTTCTCATTTGTGGAGTGGAGAACACAACGCCATCACCTCTCTTGCTTTCTTTTTTCTATCTCTCTTTCTTTCCATGAACTTTTCTTTTTTCTTTTTTATTTTTAAAAGATGATAATTTAGTAGTAATAATAAATAATAATATTTATTATTATTATTATTATTATTGATATTGGTTTTATTTAACTGTTGCTGTTGTTGTTGGGGTGAACCGGTGAAGGGTGATAGTAGTTTAAGTGAGTGTTGGAAATGGAATGTGAAGAGTGAGTGACAGGGCGGTGATGATAGTATTATTATGCGTGTATGGAATTCGATGCCGCGATTCCCGTGTCCCGAGAGCACCTTCCTCAAGGTCCTTTGCTTTTTTCTCCACACTTTTCTTCTTCTTCTTCTTCTTCTTCTTCTTCTTCTTCGATTGTGATGAATAGCGTTGTTTCAATCTCGTTCGTTCGATCACGTGCGTTCTCGTGATCCCTGTCGCCGCCGATGATCGACGATGGATGATCGTCGCGCTTCTATTTCTTCCTATTTCGTTCTTCTGAGGTCTGATTGCATGATTCTGAGATCTGAGGTGCTTCGTTCCATGTTTCTGTTTCTTTAATTTGTTTTATTCACGTTAGGACTAACTTGCGATATTCTTTTTCTTGGATTTCACTTCCCTGAATTTGTGTTTTCTTAACCGCTTTGAGAATGTTTGTGTTCATGTTCATGCAATTTGGCTGTTCTGCTTTTTGACTGGACAATAAAAATGGCAATCGGAGCTACTTTTTTTCTAGTTCTCTTAAATTCAAATTAGTAATGAATGGAGTATAAACTTTCCTGATTTCGTTTTGCAATTTTAAGTTTAGATACTGTGGAGTACTTTCGTGATAAATTGCTATTACTGAACTGAACATTTTAGATTTTATTTTTTTAAGGAATGTTTTAAAACTTAATTAAACCTTTTTTCACCAATTTCTTTTTTAAAAGAACCTGGTGTGCAGAAAGCATGGCAACTTCGGAAAAGCCTTTGGCTTATAGCGTTCACAAACGGATTTTTCAAGAGGCCTGGATAAAAATATCGGACTGTTGAAAGTGTCCTTGAAAGTTAAATTTCATTCATATTCATAAGTCAAAGCCGAAGTTGTATTACACTAATTAAAGTGACAAATGGAAATCTAGATCATAATGATGTCTCTTATGGAGAAATTGACTTGTTCACATCATGCTGTTTCAGATGCAATGTGGCAAATTAACTTGAGGTCAAGTGAAACAATGGAATCTGGACCTTATCCTGAGCATCCAGGAGAACCAGATTGTTCATATTACATCAGGACTGGCCTTTGTAGATTTGGAGCAACGTGTCGATTTAATCATCCTCCTAATAGGAAGCTGGTATGATCCATGCAATGCTTTTGGACAAATTCTAATTATAAGTTTGTTGCATGTGTTAGCAGACGACAAAGATGCACACTCACACACACACACACTCTCACGTGGGTGAACATGGCTTGTATTTATGCATGACTTTGTTTTTTCTTTACACATCCATGATCTTTTCACGATTAAATTTATTTTAGCTGTTTTCACCTTTTTTTTTTAAATAATTGTTGCTGGGTTGTAGATGGTCAAAATTATCTGTCTGTACTGTTGGTACTTTTCATTTTGATCACACATTAATTAATTAGTATAGTTACCTGACATTTTTTTCCTTGGAGTAATATCAGGCTATTGCTGCTGCACGGATGAAAGGTGAATTCCCAGAAAGGATAGGACAGCCAGAATGCCAGGCATGTACTTGTTTCTCAATGAATGCATAAGGTGCTCATTGCTTGTTTATGTGCATGCTCTGTAATTTTTTAAGGTGGAATTTTATATGTTTTAAAAAATGTAGATCTTGAACACTTTAGGATGCTAGGAATTTATGAAAAATCCCTCTTGGATCCTCTGAATTTATGCCTAAAAGTCTGGTTGCAATTAAAATCCCTAATACAAGATAGATCCTAAACTGTTGGGACAAGCGATAAGGATATGATCTATAAGGGACAGGTGATTTGGATCCTTGGTGAACTTAGATGCCAGTTGATCATTAGAATGAAATAGTGATATCCCTAGAAAGAATCTTCTCTTGTATAAGCTGGCAGTCAACCCTGGTGTGTTTGGTTAGCTCATGATTGGATAGGTGGCCATGAGAAATGCTACTGGATTATGTCTATATGTCTTTATTTTCTTAAACCAATCCCTTTCTGGGAGACCTCTTGATTATCTCTAGATCTGAATTACTGTAGTTCAATAGCTATCACATGGAAAGTGAAGGATTTGATTTGCAACAAAGGAATATCCAGAGCGCAGTCATGAGATGGAGTAGTTATCCCACTAATCTACATTATCAGCATAAGTCTGCTGCTCATGATCAGAACCTCAACATTTAGATCCATAGGAGCATAGCACTTCAGTTTATTATAAAATATCAAAAACATGTTTCTTTTGAAAAATGGAAATATCTGTAAATTTGGTTGTTTTAAACACTCTTGTGAATGGAGGTGGGGGAAAGAGATCAGGCCGTCAACAAGTGCAGCATGTAGGCCATCCATTTTCTGTATCTCCGGAATTATTTATCTGATTTATCTGAAAAATGGCGTATTTTGGGTTGTAAACTAAACTATATTTCGAATTTGTTATCTGTATAAGAATGTCTTTGCTTAAATTTGAGGTAGTTAGTTTATGTTTATCAAACACTAGTGCACTTTAGCATTCATCTGTCTGAAAATCAGTTAAACAATTCACTAGTTAAAGCACACCTTTTGTTTAATTATTTGTTTGTGTTAATAATTATTATTCTATGTAGTTATGTGATTTACAACCTTTATCTTCTTTAGCTCATCTTGATCATTTATATCTCCATGAGTTATAATGACTTCATATCAAACTAGCAATTATTTTTTTACGAGAAAAAAAAACTGTACTGACAGGGTAAAGCAATTTTACATCATCATCAATCACAAACCACTATATATGTTAAGTTTGTTGTTTTTACCATAACTACCTTAAAAATCATAGCCATAGGGATTTGTGATTGGATAACAATGTAAAACTGTTTTAGACTGTCAATCCACAGCCATTAAACTCTCTTCTTATTTGATTTTATAATTTATTATCTTTATGGGTGTTATCAATGCTAGCATCAACCTTCTACTGTTAAAAATATTACAATCCTTATTCCCTTTTTTATGCTTTCCAGTACTATTTGAAGACAGGAACTTGCAAATTTGGAGCCACATGCAGGTTTCATCATCCTAGAGACAAGGCTGGGATTGCTGGAAGAGTTGCCTTGAACATTTTAGGCTATCCACTCCGCCCAGTTAGTATTGAATATTTACCTCTTATTTATATCTTAGATACAGCAAAGGAAGTATGTGTTTGTTAACTGTGTCCTTTCTTGTTGATTGCTTGTTTGATTTATAGCATAATTAAACTGCCTGAAACACTTTTAGACTCAACAAGTTTTAATTCAGATGCTGCTTCTTTCTATTCAGTATATGATAGAATACCAACTGATAAAAGTAGTAAAATATAATATTGAACTCTAAAATCACATAATACAGCAATACACATGCTGTCCCAAGAGCCCAGAGATAAAAGTCTTCTATGGAGATTATTCTCTGTCCACAAGCTACAAATAACTTCAGGCTGCTTAATTGCATGAAATACCATAAGATATATAGTCCTTATACACAGTTACTGGCTATTATTTTCTACAGATGACTCTCATAAGTTCATAACTACCCTTAACTCTCAATTTCCATCAGCATGCATTTTCTAAATTGTGGTGGCTTTCAATACATCTAACCTGGACGTTTTGCTTGGTTATTGATACTAGTAGTCTAATTCTATATTTTCTTTGTTTCTTGTTGATACATAGTGACCCTGAATGGATTATTGTTCTATTTAAAATCTGACACCTGATCGTTTTGTGGTGTTGTTGATATTAATAGTTAATTCTGTATTTCTTTGTTTCTTGCTGACACAGAATGAGCCTGAATGTGCTTATTATTTAAGAACCGGACAATGTAAATTTGGAAACACTTGCAAATTTCACCATCCCCAACCAAGCAATATGGTGCTTTCCATGAGAAGTTCTCCTGTTTATCCTACTGTCCAATCACCAACTACACCAGGTCAGCAGTCCTATGCGACAGGAATTACAAATTGGCCTAGTTCATCATATATTCCTAGCCCACGTTGGCAAAGTCCTTCAAGTTATGCTCCTTTAATTCTACCTCAGGGAATGGTTTCAGTGCCTGGATGGAGTGCATACAGTGTAAGCTCATCCCTTCTTTTATATGGAAGAAATAGAATGATGTGATATTCTATGTTTGTGAGAGATTAAAAGGCATACTTTTGTCCGGAGGAGAGTGTATTAAGTTAAAAATATTATTTTTTTTCATTTTCTATAAACATTCATCACGTGTGTTAAAATGGGATACTTTCTTCATGATGACATGGTACACCTTGTAGTTTAGAGTTAAATTCTTGTTATCATATAAATAGAAGTTAAACTTTTAGCAGTGAGTGGGTCTGCACAATGCTTGTCATGCTTTATCTTAGAAAGTGGGCATCAAATCTTTCTAGGATAGTTTATTTTTATTTTTATATGCTTCGATAGGATCTTAGAAAGTGGGGATTAAGCCTACTCAATCTTATAAAACTGATTTGATAAGGTGAGATTTGCCCCTCATTTATATATTATAATTTGACTTTATGTGTAGTCGATGTGCAATCTCTAACACTTTAAACCCATACTACTCTTGTGTGATGTTTCATTTAGATATACTCCCTCTAGTCCTTATTATAAGGCATTGTTTAGAAGAGATTGATGGTCTTTTTTTAAGGCATTTTGTAGTTTCTATATAATATTAATTTTCTTTTTCTTGTTTACCCCTATTAAATATTATGAGTAGGTGTATTTTTTATTAACGATGAGGGTAAATTTGTATTTAAATAATCAACAAAATGAACTGAATTAATTAGTTTTATTTGTTTGTTATTTTATTCTTTTAAAAATGCTCTCTATATTAAGGATGTGAGGGAGTACAACCATTCCGGTGCTTTCACCTTACAACTTAAACCTTTAAGAGAGTTGGTTCATTGAATCATCCATATTTCCTTCGGATTTTCATTTGCCTTTGTCAAGGGCTGTTCGACTCTTGTCTATCAAGGTATTTTTTTTATGGAAAATTGATCTTGTAACTTGTTGGAGAGAAATTTTATTGCATTTATTTTCAAATAATAGATTTGTGTCATCTATTTGATTTTATGATGAACACTTATTAATACAATGCCACATGGCAGATATGTAATGGACTTTTTTTACAGATCTTGCTGTTGCTAGTATGTACCAACATCCTGATTAAACATCCATTTTTTCCAGGGTCAAATGGGGTCAGATAGTTCACAACAAACAATGGGAAATGGCCAAAGCTATGGAACTAATAGGCAAAGTGAACCAACAAATGCCGGATCCCAGGGGGCATATTCCCAATTTCGTTCTGGCTCTGTTCCTGTAGGTTTCTATGCGTTGCCAAGGGAGAACATATTTCCTGAGAGACCTGATCAACCAGAATGCCAATTCTACATGAAGACTGGAGATTGCAAGTTTGGTGCCGTCTGTCGTTTCCATCATCCACGTGAAAGGATGATTCCTGCTCCTGACTGTGTTTTGAGTCCTATAGGCCTTCCTTTACGTCCTGTGAGTTGAATTCTTGCTATTGGACTCTATATCTGAAGTTTATATTTCATTGGGATCGATTATTTTTTTCACCTGAATATACACTTATGATAATTCTCATAGGTTGTGTTTAGTAAGGCCTCGAAAAAAAACTTGTTAAATTGGCTTGTAACTTATTTAATTTACTACTTCTTATTCTTTAGTATTTACATTTTTCCATTATTTGAATTTAAATGATCTAATTTTTAGCTTGTTTGATAGACAATTTGACATTACACAACTGTGGGACTATATGCAGATATTTTAGGAGCCTGTTCTGGAAACATGGTCCTCCGATTTAGGGTGTATATATATCTCTAAAATCAATGTAGGAGCTAAAATGAGAAATAATGCAATTTGTAAGACAGGTATACCTTTATGTGTGCTGTCTTGATAATAACTTTTTTCTGGGCTTTCATAACATGTCTCCTTTTAAAAAAAGTTAGGCCACTAACATTTTCAGAAGTCATTGACATAGGAGAATATGTTCCTATCAAGAGAAGTATAACTTACTAGCAATCTAAAATGGTTTAAATACACTTCTGTCATGGCGTGTGATAGATCCCCACCAAGAAAATGTGTTCGGTTTGGAAGATATAACATGAGAAGCGGGGGATAAGCTCCCTAACTAAGAGCAGTGACTTTGGGGACTGACTAATATCCTATGGGGCATGGATTTACGTTGGAGAGCGGGAAAGAGAAGAGAAAGTGCAGGATATATGGTATCGGTTTCTGTCAGGTTTCTATTAGTTTGCAATTAACATTTTCATGAAATGAAAGAATCCAAAATCCCAATCACTCTATGTTAGGGATGGAATATTTTTATATTTGTTGAAAATCTCACATTGACTAAAGATAAGGTCAAATTATAGTATATAAATGGGTGCAATCTTCACCTTACAAGTCGGTTTTGTGAGGTTGAATTAGGCTTAAATGCTGCTTTCTTAAAATGGTATTAGAGTCTATTCTTACGATATTCTTTGGTGCGGGAGGATGTGTTGGAGATCCCATCAGTTAGAAATAAGATTAAATTATACTATATAAGTGGAGTGCAAACTTCACTTTACAAACTGGTTTTTTGAGGTTGAGTTAGAATTAAATTCCACTTTCTTAAGAATATTTAAATATGAATTAGTTTGTCTCAGTTCTATACATCCTCCTATAAATGGTTTAAATCGCAATAGATGAGAAACCCTATCTTTGAATCAAGCAAAAACATTTATAGATGTTTGTATCAACACTGAAAGCAATTGTAAGTGCAACAATAATCTGAAGCCAACTTAATGGTTTGCAATTGTAAAAGTGAAGACAGAAGAGATGATGAAAACTCTTGAACTTGGCTAGGCCTAACTCTAGCCCAAAAGCTAGTTAATGAAGGCTTGAGCTTTTATAGACCCTACTTCGGCCATATATTGGGAGAGCCGCATGGTCTGGTAGGTTGCAATGGGAAATTCACGAGGTTAGGTGGAGTTTTGTTCAGTTGATGGTGGTCCATAATCAAATCTATGATAGATTATGATATCATCTAAAATTTAGGCTGGATCTAACTCAACTTCAAAAGTTAACTAACAGATGAGGATTGTATAAGCCTTTATAAGCTTTACTTTTGTGATGTATATAGGCGATTTGGAATCTCAACAAAATATCATCAATATCTTTTTTGGCATTTGCATTGCTTCATGTGCTTAGCATATCATTCACAAAATTTGTGTCTGATATTACTCCTTTCAACTGTCCGAAATGCATTAAAGTATTTTAAGTAGATTTATGATTGTTTGTTGATTGGAGGGAGATGAGAATATATGCAATTATTTAATTTGATGCATGCTAATAGAGGCTGTGTCCCATTTTCATACAGGGAGAGCCTCTTTGTGTCTTCTATTCACGTTATGGCATATGCAAATTTGGTCCAAGTTGCAAGTTTGATCACCCAATGGGAGTCTTCACCTATAACATATCTGCATCACCTTCAGCTGATGCCCCAGGGCGGCGTTTGTTAGGTTCTTCATCTGGAACTTCTGCATTAAATTTATCATCAGAAGGACTTATTGAGTCAGGCTCAGCAAATCCAAGGAGGCTTTCATTATCAGAGACTAGACAGATTCCCTCTGGTGATGATAACATTGATGAAGAGGGATAATGATGTCTCTTGGAAATGGGTTATTTGCTTTTTACAATTTTTTCAGGGGAGAAAAGGGTAATCTGTAAATTGATTTTCCCATTGCTGAAGATGTACAGACTACAGAGTTCATGTGAAGCTGATTCTATCAACGTGCTATTTAATGCAGTTGACAGATTCAGTTGTTCTGAATTTCATGCTGTCACATTGTATAAATTTTACAAATATTTGTCACATTTGGTGGAAACCCAATGTGAACATTTCTTCAGTCCTTAAGTCAGTCTATCTATTTAATGTTTTCCCAATATGTAAAAAGTGTTTTTCTGAAAATCTATAATGATCAATGTTTGGCTCCTGTGTCAATCTTTTTTTTGGTGCAGGTTTGAAATTCAGTGCAAAGACTATTCTATGTGCGGTCTACTGTGCATACATAGAAATCTTTTTCAACAGCAAACCAACAGTATGATCAGTATCCTTTTATTTTTTTTCACATTTTTTGTTTTTCTAGTGTGCATACACAATTCTTTTGCACATTCTTATCAGAACACAACAACACTCCTATGAAGTCTTAATTCTCGTATATGTGCATGTTTTCTTCAGTCAAAATAAATGCAACTGTTCAAGAATTTTATCTGTACTTCTACTTTCCCATGATGTATTTATTCTTTTTGCAATGATTGATTGTCCTACATAGAATTCGTTTTGCAGAAGTTGAAAGGAAAGAGTCTAAACTGTGAACTTTATGGGCAGCAGAAGCCCGTTAATTTATGCTGTTTGGCAGATGCCAAGCCTCAGCGCGAATGTGACTTCTGTTCAGCCTACACAAACTACTTAACTACATGTTTCAATTAATTTTGGTGAGTGGGTGGTCCTTTCTGGCTTGGAGTTCGATTATCAGTTTACATGCAATGCAATAACTAAATCATGGTCAGGAGTTTAAATCTTCTTTTGAGGCTTTATTAGAAGCATAATTTCAGTGGCTGAAGATACATGTATTTGATTTGTTGCTCACTGATTCTAGTTTGTGTTATCAATATGCTTACACAGGTACTACGTCCATTTTTCTCTTTTTATTTACTGAAACAAAGAAACGGTGTAATGATCACTGTCACGATATGCACTCTTTTGCAGTCCTGTGCTACAACCCAAATCTGTAGAAGCGTGTTTCACTGTGCTAGTGTGCTAGTTTTCTGAATCTGAAAAGAATAACGGAGTGCATTTACTATTTTTTAAAACTTCAGCTTTTTTCAAAAAATATGAAAAGTTAAAGAAAATATGCAAGGTATTTTGTTCAACTTGTTTTAAAACTGTATTTTGTTCTGCATTCCTGTTGTGATTTTTCACAAGTTAATAATTATAACTTTCATATTTTTTGGTGGAATTGACATGAGTTTTGGCTTCTGATGTGTTTTCAAACACCTTCAGTTTATATCTTGATATTTCTTGGTGAGTGATAGCATGTTTAGATCAGGTCTCAAACCCACGTCCATTTTGTAGTTGACGTAAAAGCTAATGATACTTGAAGTTTCAGATTTTGCATGTCCCGGATGCAAGTTTTTACCTGCCTGTGGACGTGGAACCAAACAGGTTATTATGAGTCAATTTGCATTTTCAAGTTTCATTGGTTAATAGCCCACAGAAATATGCAAAAGGCTTCTGTTGGATACAGCCTTTATTTAGTTGGTTGGCGAGTCATTTGGTCTAAAATCTGAACTGCTCAGATTTCTTTTTCTTTTTAACTGGAAAATTCATTCAGATTGGGTTTTTCTTTTGTGGGAAAATATTAAAAGTTTAAACTGTGGATAACACTAAACAGATGCCACATTAACTTCCTAAAGCAAAAGGATAAGCAAATACGATAGATTGTTCACTTGCTATTTAGTATTTCTGTGATTGTCAGCTCTGATATGCGCCTTCACTAACCATTCTGTCTTTTTGCCTCTAATTTAGTGCGTGCACGAATTTAAAGCTGTGTGTGTTCTAAGGATAAATCTGCAAATTTTTCTCCCTTTTCTATATTTGATGACATGTGGTTGCTTGAACCCCTCTTAATCAAATACACTAATAAGCTGAAAAAGGAAAAGTTGACGCGCAAACAAAAACTTTACATATACAAAAAAAAAGGTGTTCGGGAAACTTTTATTCATTATCAACACTTTACGTAAGTCAAAAAGTTTCAACTTTTCCTCAATGTATTGCGACTACTTTATGATTTTTTTTGTCCGTTATATTTATCATAACCAATCAAATCAAACAAAAGTGCACATAATGCGTTTCTTATTAATATAAAGTAATAAAATTTCAAACAGGGTAGTTGAGAGGTTTGTGAAACGTTGAAAATTTAAAGTCATGTGAAAGCATAAATACCGCGAAATAGAGTTTATTTTTTAGTCAAAAGGTGTATAAAACTAAGATTAAAATGATCTTTTAAAGGTCTAAATCTTTTTCTCCATCCCTGAATGCATAATTTTTGTTCCTTAAAAAAATTTAATTGTACATTTTGACAAGTTTTTTTAAATTAAACGATTTTGATCTATTATTAATGTATAATTTAATTATTAATAAATGTTACATCTATATGATCTATTATTAATATATAATTTAATTATTTATAACAAATCAAATAAGCAAATTTTTTTTTCTTAATTCAATCAATTTAAAAAATTCATTAATTTAATTTCTATTTATTTTCTCTTTTTTCTTACAAAATTTCCTTCACGGTTGTTTCTTTCCTTCTTTTTCGTGCATCTCAACAAGGAGAGTCATAAGAGAACATATGACACAGATAACTTATAAATAACTTGATTTTAGGGATTATTTTTTAAAAAGCGTACAAGTAAAATGAAAAATAAAATAAAATTAGATAAGTAAGTTAATAGATTAATTGTAACCAACTTTACATTTGTCAAGGAATGTCGTGTGTTTGTTGTTATAAGCGGATAAGTAAGTTTTAGAAGTTAATTAAAAGTTGAAAAAATTATTTCTTAAACATTATAGATTGTAATGCACAATTTAGAGTTATTATTACACATTCTCAATATTCCATCTTTATATTTCTAGACGTTTATTTTACACAATATCCTTACAAAGACAAATTAAACTACTATTCTTATATATATATATATATATATATATATATATATATATATATATATATATATATATATATATATACACACACACATGTATAATGTATAATATATACACATATATTCTCAAATCCATTGTTTTCATTCTATTTTAAATTTTTATTTTTATATTTTTTTTCTATTTGTAGTTCCGACTACACATTTCATTATTTTATGTAATAAAAAATATTATTTGTTATTATTTAAAATAATTTGTCCCACTGTTTAAGGATTACAGATTTATTCTGAAGAGTCTAAACAAATCGAATCGAGGGCAACTTTTGAAATTTAAGTATGATTTGTAAGAAAAAAAATGATAGGCAAGTTTGATTCATTTATTTATTGAAGTTAATGAGAAGCCCTTGAGTTTGATTTATTAAAGAAGTTAGTAAATTTAAATTTGATTTGCTTAGTTAATTTTATGAGTTAATTATTATTTTTTTATGAAAAATTTCTTAAATTATGTTTGAACTTTATCAATATAACATCTAAAAAAATTATTTTAATAATAATCTACTTAAAAATAATATGCACAATTTTTTTCTTTTGAAAATAATTCATGTGCTATAAAAATAAGTTAATATTTTTCATAAATATAACTCAATAAAAACATAAACCACGTTAATTTTTTATTTAATGAGTTTTTATCCTTGATATCAAAATTTAAAGCTTAAAACAGTTCATTTAAATAATAAAGCGCACTTAGAAAACTCTTCTAATTTAAACATCTATTACTATTATTCGATATGATAGTAGTTATTGAAGTGATAGTGAAAATAACACTTTGATATTAGAAAAAAAAAATAAACTTCCTCCTTCATGATGTTAGAGTTATATAAACTTCTAGAGAATAAAGTGATATTGTTTATTTGAAGGGAGGTTTGTAAATAACTTAGGCATGTTTGATTTTGTTTTGTTTTGTTTTTTAGTTGTTAAAACAGTTTTACGTTATCAATTTTGAAAAATAATTTATTTTAAAGATTTTTCCATCTTTCTACTTTTGTCTTCCTCTTACAAATTTTACCTTGTGTATACTTGTAGTAAGAAGATTATTGGAATGAGTCATTGTTAATTTTTTTTGGAATTTTTTTTCAATATGAATTCATTCCAATAGTTTGTTTACTACAAATATACAGAATGTCTAAAGTTTGAAATATGGACAAAAATCAATTTAAAATTATAGTATAAAGATGAAAAATATATTTAATATTTTTTTAAATAGGATTGTTAAAGATATGCATGATATCCATGCTCATTTTGTTACATAACTATGCTTTTTTAAGTTTTATATATACTTGTAATCTATTTGGTGTAGTAATTGAATGAATAAGATTTCTTTTGTTTTGCTTTTCCGGTGTTTTTTTTTCTCTCCTCTCTTTTTCTTACATGGTCGTAAACTTTTTTTTCCCTAAATGTCCTATTCTTCTTCTTATTTTTCGGCCTCTGTCCAAACTAATTCTTCTTCAAACTTTTTCACTCAACTCCATACTTTTTTTATTCATCTGACTCTAAAACTAAATGATGAAAACTTTTTTGTTTGGTGCTAGCAAGTTCTTGCTTAGGTTTAAGGTCTTGATCTTCTTCGGTTCTTGGAATCCTTTGCTACTACTCTATTAATACGTCCATTGTCAATCTCTCATTTCTTTTGCACAAGCAATATATAATCTTTTCTTGTTTGGTTTGTGGCTTCCATATCTAGTTTTATGGTCATCCAAATGATTGGTCTGGTTTCACTCATCTCATATGGGATAAGTTGAATGTTTACTACGTTTCACATACTTATGCAAAGATTCGTAAACTCAAGCTTATGCTTAAATCTCAAAAACGTGATGGTTCAATCTCGACATATCTTCTTGACATTAAAAGAGTGGTTAACTCTATTGCTACTACTGGTTTTGCGGTGTCTTCTGAAGATCATATCAACGCCATTTTAGATGATTTACTGGAGGAGTACAACGACTTCATCTCTTCCATCACCTCTTGTCTTGATCTGTATATCATTGAAGACATTGATACTCTACTTTTGGCTCAAAAAGATTGTTTCAAAAACACAAGTTTCTTGATCCTTCTCTTGCATAGGTTAATTTCACTTCTACCAACTGGGATCATACATCTCCTTCAAAACCTTTCTTTCACAAAAATTCTTACTAGAATTATGACGAAGAACATTCACTTAATTCTTCAATTTTTATGGAAATGGAATGACTTTTGATGAAAGGTTGAGAAAAACAACATTAGAAGGAGAAACATATTGTATTAATTTTCAGTTTTTTAGTTTTTAAAACCTAAAACAGAGAAAACTGTTTTTAAAAACAAATAAACAATCCTAAGTGTGTATTTGTATTGGGATTACATGTAATCCCATTGCACTTAATTGGTATTTAAAAAACATTAATGAAACATGTAAAAACTTTTTCTCTTGAAACTAAAACTTCCTAATAATGTTCTTAGCAAAGTAGATACGTAAATATGATTTCTATTTTGTAATAATAAATTCAAGCACTCTTCTTAAGTTTAAAAAGAATAACGGTCCTCCAATTTAGAGAATGATGCGTGATGATTTAGAAACAAATAATTGATCTGTAATAACTTTTTTAATTAATCCAAACTATTTAATTAAAATTAGAATGATTATTTGATGGCAGTAATGCTTTATAAAGCAAATTGTTACATTTTTAAACTTTTTCTTATGTACTATTTTATATAATTTTTTAATTGAATTAGTTTTTAACTTTGAAATAGATTAATGAGGTCAATAAGATAATAAATAATACAGTTTTAAATTTAATATTTTCTTTAAAGTATTAGATATAATTATATATTTTTATTTGATAACACTAATCATAAAGAATATTTTTTTTTAACTTAATATTTTATTCACAGTATTATATATCATTGTATATTTTTATTTGATTACACTTTAGACATACCTATTTAAAATTTTATAAATTTAGCTTTATTATATGTTTTAATCAAATTTAATTTTTTACGATGACGTAACATTGATTAAAAAATAATTATACATTTACATTTTTTTTTTAAATATATCATAAAAATAATTTTAATTGGACATATGAATAATATTCTTTCAAGGCCCATTACCCTCTCACATCATAAATGTATAAATAGAAATTGTGATGTCTGGAAGCTTTATAATTTTTTTTTTTATAAATAGAAATTGATACTGACTTTCTTTCAAAATAATTATTAAAGTATACCAAAAAAACCCCATTGAAAAACTGCTTTTAAAATACACTATACTTTCATTGACTTGAATTTATATTATTAATTAGATTTTTTTTTTTCAAATTTTTTCTTAATCTTTTTAAAATTAACCATCACTGTTTTTATTTAGTTATTCATCATCTAACCAATTAAGGTTAAGAAAGAGAAAAATTATCACAAGAGTCTTATAATTAGGGGTTAGAGGTAATAGTTATTGTCAATTTAACATTTTAAAACAGTTAACAAATAGAATTAATGTTTTCCAAACATTAGTCTTAGAAAGAAATAGATGCCATAACATAGTAGTACACATTTATTATGTATAATATTAGCCATTAGCATAAAAAAATATTAATTCTCTCAAATTTACAATGAATATACAAAAATGAAATTGATTAATATTTTTATCTTTAATGAAATATTAGTTTTTCTTCCTAATTTATTTTCAAATTAATTACTTTCTCGTTCATTTAAAATATGCATTTTAAAACTTATAATTTACTTCATCTCTTTAAAAAAATATAAATTTTTAATACATGAGAAATCTATGAAATCCAATTTCATATTAAGAAATTAAAAAATAATTTTTAAATTTAAATTTATCTTTATAAAATTGATTCATTTATATCCACTTATATATTATAAAATATTTAACAAGCTTATGATAAATTGTGTGAAAAACTATATATTATAAATATGATTCTGTAACAGTCCAACAACATATAACACAATAAAGTCAATAAACTTTGATTGATAAAAGTTCTAAATAATTTTAATATATTAAGAATTAAATTTTAAATCTAACTAAATCAACTTAATTTATATATTATAAAATATTATTTATCTTTAATTTAGTCTCCAATAATACACTAGTGTAAAAGGTTGAACTCACCATTTTAAATCCCTACAAAAAACCAATTTGTAGAAGAAACCGACATTCCCAATGTTATGTAACCCTCTGTCTGAGTGCCAAATTGCATGTTCTCAAACTCAAATCCATTGAGATGTGAAAATTTGTGAAGACCCATATGCTTGATGCAGATATACAGATATAGTGCTTCTGTTCACACCAACCCAATAAATATATTCAGGTCCACACTAATTTCTTTTCTTCTGTTTCTTTGTTACAGCACCAAGGACACTTTTTTTTACTGCAAAATGCTTTCTTTTTTATAAAAATTCCTGCTTTTATTAGGTTTACAGACATTCACACATTTGGGTTGAAGAAAAAACAAAAGGAGTTTACACTTAACTTGAGTGTGGTGGAGAGAGAACTCCTTTGATACTCACAATTAAATAAATCTCAGTTTCTCTCTCACTTTTCTTGTTTTTGTTGTGTCCTCTTTACCTCTTGAAAACAAAAGGGACTTCCTGTGCTGTTGCCTCTGTTTTCAAAGGAAACCCTTGTTCCTGTCCTTGCCCTTCTTTTCTAGCACCATCTTCTTACTTCCAACTTCCAATACATAATTCATTTTTTTTTTCCAGTATTCATAGTTTCTACTCTTTCCTTGAGCAATCTGCAAAACCAGCTATTCTGTTTAGTTATCAAACCAAGCCCAAGCTCTAATATTATTTTTCTATACACATAAATAGGCACCAAACATACATTTATGATACACCAATTTGAAGCTTGTCCACACAAGACAAGATTATCACCGGCTCCTTTCCATCATTCACAAACCTAAGAGCAAGAAGCACCTGTCACTGACCAACTAGCCAACCAACCATGATGCCTGCTCATGGCCTCATCATCTCCCTCATTTTTGTGTCCATTTTAGCCAACGAGGCAAGTTTAGTCCAAGTGAGTTTTCTCTCTCTTCTCTCTCTTTCTTTCACACACAAAACTAAAAGTTTTAATTTTTCAATTGGGTTCTTCGATCCAGCTACTTTTTTTGGTTCCCCCTTGTATTGTTTCCTGTGAATTTTCTCTGGGGTAGTGCTGTAAATTGAAAAAGATTGTTTTTTTATGATTAGGAGGCAAATGGGTCATTTCCAATGGTGCCCTTGGTGGAGGCTGGGAAGATTGAGATGATGATGATGATGAATGAGAGCAGAAGGAAACTAGGAAGCTTCCAGATATGTGCCTTGTGCACCTGCTGTGGCGGAGCAAAAGGGGTTTGCTTGCCCTCTCCTTGTTGCTATGCCATCAATTGCAACATTCCTCATAGACCTTTTGGCTTCTGTTCATTCACACCAAAGACCTGTAATTGCTTTGGATGCCATCTTTAGTCCTTCTCCCTTAGTCCTCCTATTATAGTCTTATAATAATTTGAAAAAAAAAATTGAGGGTTATCTTTAGTTAATTCTGTTGCAAGTGTGAATGGGAAAGCAAAGTGAAGAATATCTGTTCTTGGTTAGTTTGTTTATTGCTCTTAGTTATTATTTGGGGATTGTTATTTCCAGGAATTCTTTTTTCCTCTGCTGTGCTCACTGGGATTTGTTAGAGGTGCCTGGAGATATAGTACATTGTCTGATTGTCAGAATAGCAATATATGATATAATTATATGTAGTACATGGGGAATCAAGAAAACGTTGTCCCTTTATGTGGAGATACTGGGGTTCATGATAATTTTTCACTTTTTTGAATGATTATAGTAATGCAAGTGCTCAGTGAGGCTGTCGTTTGGCCAGGACCATGATTCAACTTTACAACATATTCTCATTTTGTTTAGTCCACTTCTGCTTTCCTTCTTTAATTGTTTCATTTGTTTATTTTAACGATAAGATGTTCCTAGGCAGATTGCACTACTGAGTGTTTTTAATTCAATATTATAATGCTGATTTCTGGTATCTACTCCACCCTTTCTTCATCCTGCAATTACCTTCACTACCCCCTAACGCATTTGTTTTCCTCTGGGGCACAAAATAGTTCCACACTATCTGTTCATCAGATTACATCATTTGTTACTTAAACTATGACTTTAACAACACATATAACTCTCATTAAAAAATTTCATGCTCAACTAATTTGAAATCGTTATTAGTATGACTTTTGAGACAGTTATTACACAAATCAGCACACCTACCATGCATGATGGAATGTGATAGTGTGATATTGTTAAAGACTTTTATTAATTCTTGAATTTAAAACCTCTTATCTTAGAAGTAGTCATAGAAGTTTATTCTTGGTCTGTGGTTTGTATCTTTACTACTACTACTACTAGCACACTGGTTTGATGCAGAAATGAAATTTTATAGCCAAACTTATAGGCAAAGTAAAACGGTGGCTCATGGACCATAAAACTGTGAAGGGGGATCTGTGATGGTTATCAATTAGGGTGGTCCCAGAATTGATAAACAGGGCACCCTTAGAAGGAGACAACAGGGGCAGATGGGTTAGCTTTTTATATACTCACCTTCGTTAGAGGGCACTGAGGAGTGCTAATTTTGGTGAAAAGCTCCTATGTTGATGAGTCTTAATTGTTGGTGGTGAAGATGGATGTGATGATATTAATGCATATTGGTGTACCCAACCATATACTATTATATTAAGGTGGGTGGTGGTTGGGTTGGAGAAGGGCAATTAAGCCTTTGCCACAACAAACCTACTTCTGCATTTCTAACTTGTTGTTGGTTCACTGCTGTCTAAGCCACATGCATTAACACAATCTTGGTCTTTTGTAAGCTATTGATGATGCATTTGTAGGATTTCTTCCATAATATTAATGTACACTACCAATTCTATAATGTTTATAAAGCATGGATGTTCATTATTGTTGGTAAATATGAGGATTTGGAGTTGCATCTGAGACTGTTGTGAGAGAACATTGTTTGGGAATCTTTCTGACCTCATCTAGGTTACAACCCATGTGCTGTTGAAAGCATATTTTAAGGATCAAGCAGGAATGGGTTGTGGTTGAATCATAATTTTGCCTCTTTTTTTTTTCTCATTATGAGTCAGCTAGTTGGTTGCATCTATGTTAATTGGCAAGTCCATGTGAATAATAGTTACCCTCTTGCAGCACATACCAACCAAATTATTTACTTCACCATGTTGGCATTTTAATGTTTTGCTTTAGATATAGTTTCTTTTTGGCTTAGAAAAAAACCTTAACTGTTTCATATAGATTTTAGATAGAGCCTTTGAATGCTGCATACACACTTTATATTTGATTCAAATTGAAGGACTTAATCACTCAGTTCCTTTCTAGAATTGAAAGGTGTATCATTTTTTGCATTTTTTTTTTCTATTTCTACCAAAATAATGTTATTTTAAGCATAATTTGCACAACTTGTTCTTTGATTGAATAAAGGGTATATTTTTCCTCTCTTTTTTTCTAACAAAGGGTAGAAATTTGGTATTATTAACTTTTTTTTTCTATATTCTTTTGTTCCATTTCTGTCCAAACAAATAAAGGATAGGTCCAATTGTTATGCAGGTGAAGGGTATAAATAAATATGAGTAATTTACACTTACTATCGTTGAGGTTAATTAATGTAAAGATTTTTCTTCTTTTTTTATCACTTTCACTTACAATAATCTTCCTTGTAGAGGTATGCACTAAATTAATTTTTAAACACTTAAAGGAGTTGGTGTAATGTACCAAAGGTGTCAATGTTTTTCAATCAATTAAGGGAAGTAAGTATAGTAACAGAAAAAACACAAAATATTTCTAAATATTGGTTTATTTAGATGTTGATTTTTTTTTTTAATTTGGTTCATTAAAATAGTATGTTAAATTAGTTAGGGTTGTAGGATAATGGTTCAATTAAAGGGTGAATTATTTTTATTAAATAATTTATTTAAGTTAATTTTAATATTTTTCATGTTAATAAACTTTATTAGTTAAATGGATTAGCCCTTTTATCTCTCAAAAAAATTGGACTAGTAATTTTATAAGATCTTTTTTTGTTTTGTTACCATTCATACATTTTGAATTAAAATATACTTTTTATATTTTGAAAAGCCCATTATAAAAAAATGCACGAAACACTAATAGAAATGAAACTAAGAACTAAAGAAGAGAAAATATTAGTTTTTTAATTTTTTATTCATATTTATATAATTCAATACTCAAAATTGAGAGTAAAATATTATGGGAATTGGAAATAGAATTAAAAGGTTTGAAGTAGAATATGAATTAGTTTGATGTCTTTTGTCATTTATTGATTTTGGTGAAGTTGATTGAATAATTTGATAGGAGAGAATTGAATCAGTTGGGTTTTCACACCACATCTATGTACCACTGTCATTTCAAACAATTATTCAAAGAATTCAAATAAAATAAAGTTTTTTTTAACACCTAAAAACTATCTTAACAACTGTCATTTCCAATATATATATATTAGGTTGACTCAAATTTAAAGTCTTTTCAGGATTTGTTGTATCAATTATGTTACTTACCATCTATATGGTCCATCATAATTATTCTGCTTTTCATCATGAATGTTTGATGTATTTGATATGAGAGTGTATTGAAAATTTTATATTATCTATAAATATAATTAAATTATAATATTATATGAATATTGATAAGTATATATTTATTTATATTTAATATTTTAATTATAAATTATTAAGCTAGTAAGTAAATTTATTGTTTTAATTCATGTTTATATAGTTGAATTTATTTGAATTTTAACTATTTTGTGTGTGTTAATTTTGTGTTTTTAAAATTATTTTGAAGGAAGTGTTTATCTTTACAAATGAGTTAATTATAACTTTATCTTCAATTAAATTAATATTAAATTTTATTTTCTTAAAATAATATTAAAATACATTTTAACAAAATTTATTGAATCATTTATGTACCGGTAAAGTTCGCACGACCGACACTTTGACTCGGCATCTGGTCCCAGTCAACCAACACAACCAAAATCATTACTCCTAAATAGGGTTAACAAGACTAATCAACGATCAAACACTAGGTAATGCACTCCTAAGCATGATCCAACTCCCTAATCCGACCAAATAACAAAGGATCCGTGATAATCATATAAATAGGCATAGATTCCAAGAATCAGGTACGTCATCATACAATATTAATAGCATCGAGTGTTGAATATTGAATTCTCACTTGAGCGTCGGAGTGTCTTTTGCAGGTACCATCCAAATTTGGAATTCACGGAGGCGAGAGGTAGAACAACAAAGGAAGAGTGAGGAGTTTGTTTCAAAAGGAAGGGAAAAAGAGCATACCGACCGACCGAAGAGTGTTCAAATCGTTCTTGGTTCCAACCCGAGAACAATTTATTATCATGTCTTCTCATAAGATTTTTCATGAGAGGGTTTGTTCCCATCTTATATTAGATTATAAATATAAAAAAAGAGTATGATAATTGTGTTTTCTTGAATATGCTATAATTTTTTTATTTTTTAAATTTTTATGATAACATATTTTTATTATACGTGAATTTGCAACATAAATCTTTACATATATACATATATCATATGTTTAGTAATTCAAAATACATCTCTCTTCAAGGAAAATCATATTTTAAAACATCAATAAATTAATAAAAATAACTATATATCTTTTATCTGCTAACTAGGATCTCTTTCACCTGCAGTCTCATATGCTCCCGTGTAAAATACATGATCATCATTGATAAAGAAAACAAACACAAAACAAAACACAGGGTAAGCTAGCTATAAAAAAATTTCTATATAATTTTAATTTCAAATTAATAAACATAATTCATTAAATCTCATACAATTTCTCAAACCATCAAATGTCTATTAAAATTCATAATTCATATTTCACATGTCAGACTTATACTAACCACAACACATAGACACTTGACTCTACTTTTGAAAAACTCGTGTGTTGACTTAGACTTAAAGATTTGCACATGTCATACTATCTCAATGTGAAATTCACGCAGCTATGCGCATAAATAATCTCAATATCATCTCTCCTAGTATGACAGGGTTAATTCATATAACAGGTCAAGTTAGTTATCTTTCAAACAACTTACCCATTCATATGAACCTCATTCGACTCTCACCACCTGAATAATTTCATCTATATGATTCCATTATCTCAGGAGAGTCAGGATATCTCCTTCTAAACGAATCCTTAGTTAATGCACATCCTAAACAATCTTAACACGGTATTTTCTTTTCTGAAAATACATGTCTTGATTAAAATTCATATTCTGACTATCACAATATCCAAAATCACATAATCAAATCATACAAAAGTTTAAAATTCCCAAAACACACAACAATTCATTCACTGATCATATAAATATTTAATTAAATAAATTTTCAATTAAATAAACATAAAATAAAAGTTACATTGTTTCTAAGTAAAACTATACATAAATAAATAAAACAACCTTTTAGAAGCAAATATAAAATTTTGGTTTTTTTTTTACAATGGCTTGAGTGAAAAAATTTAGTGTGAACGAAAATAAACTAGTGAGTACCCAGGATTTTTGGCTTGTTTTTTTTTGGTTTGAACGAAAATGGACCACTGACACTCCATATTTTCCCCATTTTCTCTTGAACAAAATTCTATTTAGTTTGATCGAAAATGGATCAGAAAATACCTTAAAATTTAACTCATTTTCGCTTGAACAAGATCACATCTTGTTTGAGCGAAAATGAACCTGAGAGCATCTAATACTTTCATTCAAATTGTTATTTTATCAAGTATACTAAGCCAAAGTAATAAAGTCCCTAGTATAGTTGAATAATTACTCTAAATCAACATCAAACAACCAATACTCATCAACATTATCCATCAAACTATTTAAATAAAAAACAATATAATTCAAATAAAAAACAATATAATTTTATAGAATCTACCATATATCAAATTTCACATTCTAATCTCAATCAACTACTAATATACTTAAAACAAACAATCCTGTAAGAAAGTTTGAGACTGGTAACCACGTCAGCCCCACATCTAGATCTTCTAACCTATGGTTCTATTGGAAATTAAGACTAGTTTCCCTTACCTGAACTTGAGCATATCATCACTAAGAGCTCCAAACCTACCGAAAGCTTAAGGGTGACCTAACCTGCACTATAGAGAGTCTTGATAAAAAAATCTAACTATATCACTAGGACCTTGAGCTAACAAATATTAATCCTGAAGCTAAAAGAGTCACATGCAAAGACAAATGAAACAAGTTCAAAATATGACTAAAAGAGGAGAGCAAAAATGAACTTATTCTATTAAAGATTCTGATCAGGCAGTCTTGTAGTATTCACTGCCAGAAGTGTAATGGTGGACTCTAATCATCAAACTGACGAGCGAGAATGTCAGAATCTTACAGGAAAGGAAGAGGAAAGCAATAAATATTAATGACAAGTATTAAAAAATACATATAAGTTGTCAAAATTTAAAACTAATAAATACTTTTTGTGTAAATTAAGACCTCTTTTTTATTTATGTATTTTTCATTAAACGCTTCATAAATAGTATATTAAACGTTTCTTTTAATGTAAATAATTTTTTTTATAATTAAGAAACAGTTTCGAATGTTAAATAACGCATCTGAAACGTCTCACTCTTGCTCTTCTCATTAAAAGAGAAGAGCAAAAATGAACTTATTCTATTAAATATTCTATTAGGCAATCTTATAGAATTGATTGTCAGAAGTGTAATGGCGAACTCCGATCACTAAACTGACGAGCGAGAAGGTCAGAATCTTAGGGGAAAGGAAGAGAAAACAATAAATATTAATGACAAGTATTAAAAAAAAACATATAAGTTGTCAAAATTTAAAACTAATAAATACTTTTTGTGTAAATTAAGTCCTCTTTTTTATTTATGTATTTTTCATTAAACGCTTTGTAAATAGTATATTAAACGTTTCTT
>Ga0123342_1000379_pt1 | contig 68349 bp, 22 predicted proteins | sample Turbeawhitnodule_FD_89960 | JGI IMG/M metagenome (GOLD analysis project Ga0123342, IMG submission 89960) | Root nodule microbial communities of legume samples collected from Mexico - Turtle bean Mexico white nodule | ecosystem: Host-associated > Plants > Roots > Nodule | place: Mexico: Nepantla... | reverse complement strand
AAATATATATATATATATAAATATATATATATATATATATATATATATATATATATATATATATATATATATATATATATATATATATATATATATATATACACTGATATGTATGCTACCACGTTTTGACTGAGATGAAACATAAAATTCATTTGCTTTTCGCATGCAAGATTATTTGATTTAAACATATAGCCGAAAATTTGAAAGTTTAACGTATTAAAAGATAAATAAAATTAGAATAATATAAATAAATAATAAAATAAGATAACACTCTATTCTTAATAAATAAGTTTAAAACATTAAAAATAGATTTAGTAATTATGAAAAGTAAAAACTCAATCAAGTTAAAATCCAACAATGAACCTTATAAATAAGTGATCTGTTTAACAAGTAAGTTTAACAAGTACGTAGAGTCTTGTTGTGATAAATTAAACAAACTGATTCTCGTTTTATCATTTGAGCATCTTATAGGTACACATCCAACCGAAAATGAGTCTGAACCCAGAAGCTGAAAATTGACCCAAATCCAACAGGCAACTGATAGCTCAAATCCATTAGCCGAGAACAAACTCAAACTCACATAACAACAAATCCAAGTCAATTGATCCAATAACCGAAAGTTCAAGTCATAACTAAGAGACCGAGAAGTCGTGAAGAAGAGAAGGAGTTAATTGTTTGAGAGGCCCAATAAAAACAAAACACATCTAAATTAATTGTTGTTTTCAGCACATCTGGGGTTAATTTATACGAAGAAGAAAAAGGAATTTTGAAGAGTAAATTGTTAATAAGGAAGCACATATCTTTTTGTTTTTGATTGAGTGGTTATAGAGAATATATGAGGACCAGTTTTAGACAGTGTTGCGATGTTGGTGCTTCTGCTAAAACAAGAGACATGTGTGGGCGGAAGTTGTTTGGTGAACATCACAACAGAACACAACAGAACAGAAGAGAAGAGATAGAGAAAACAGAACAGAAGAGAACAGCTTGCAACTAAAGTATGTAAATCCGAACCTTGTAAAGTGTCTGTTCCCAACCGAGCATATGTTTCCCATGACTTCAACATCGGCATGAGATTCTCACCATAGCCCCCACACGTGCTCATGCCACTTCTGCCCTACCATATCACCTTCTTCCTTCATTTTCAACTAATTCATTAACATCTAACCAAATCCTCAAATATTCTACCTAAACCAAACCAAATTTCTAGAAACAACTTAAACTAGAACTTGTTCAATTTTTATTATAAAAAAAAGAGAGAAAAAAAAGGAAGAGACATGAAAAGAAACATCTCTTCCATTTTTTTTCTATTAAATCAAAATAGATAGTATGAACATATAAAAGCAGTACTCATTTTAAGTGTATTTAAAGGAGGATTTTTAAAGAGTTTAAACATATTTATGGTCTTAATATTATTTTGTGTTGTTTGTACTATAAAAAAATAAAATAAAAATAAAAATAATATATATATATATATATATATATTTTGTATAAGGTTGTTATACAATTAAGTATATTTGAAATAAGACTTTTTAGCAGTTGATTTTTCATTAAATTATTAGTAGAGCAGGATTTTGGAAAAACTTTTCTGAAAAATATGTAGTTCTCTTGGATCTTATAGGTTTGAAGGTTCTCTTTATTAGACTTTTTCTTTGTAACACGGTTGGAACACCCTTCACGTGTTTTATATTATTTTATTTATTGTTTGTCGATAGAAAAATCACTCATTCTAAATTTAGTTAAAGAGAAAAAATGAAAAATAAATAGTTAATTATTAAAATAAAAAAGACAAAATAAAGGTTATAAACATGTATAAGAAGAATAATTAAGAATTATAAAAAGATAATCGATATTAGCTTTCTTTTACAAGTTTTGTATCCATATCTTTAATATTTTAAAAGAATCCTAAATATATTTTATTTTGGATATTTTTTAACCGTGGAAAGAGTAATTGAATCGTAGTTGTAGGATTTATTTTGTAAATTAGGTTTTTCATTGATAGTTTTACTAACTTCAGCAGGACTGATTTTAAATATATAACAGTGATAACTTTCTTGTTGAAAAACCTTCCATTTGATAAAGATTTATTTAATAAAAATGCATTACTGTTTTTAAGGAGTGAAATAAGATAGAATCTCGTTTCTATTAATATTTTTTTAATTAGAATTTTTTTATCTTATATTTGAAACATTATCTTTCTTTCTAACTTTTGTCAAGCTAAAAGAAATGTGCTGCTTTTAATTTTAAAATCAATTTTATATTATTGATGTTAACTTGCTTTTATTAAGATCTTATATTTGTAAGGAAGATAAAAAAAATTAATGTTATTTAACTTACACATATGCTCATGCGCAAAACTGAATATACGAAGCAACTCCCATGCATCACCATCAAAATCACAATTATGAACAAGCAAATCAATTATAATCAACATTTTTTTTGGGATGATTCAGCTTCCTATGTTATGTTCAAATTATTTAACTCTTTTAATATAAAAAAAATTACATAACACAAAATATTAAAGTATTAAGTACAAAAGTATAGAGAAATCGCACGAGGATTTTGAATTCATCGTAAGTTTGCATAATGAGATTCAATTATCGCAATAAAAAATTAGATATCGTTTCACACCAAAACACAGTTTGTTTCCTTCATGCTCAAAACTTGACTCCTCGCTAAGAGTTTTTAGGTACTACACATTTTGTTGTGTTTATTGTATCAGACTTTTGATTCAACTAAAACTGGTAAACCAAATGGTGCCCACATACAACAGTTCTACCAACCTCCATTTTTTTATACTGAATTCATCATCCAAAATTACGTCATTTTGGCATCCAGTTGCAAAACTTTCACATAAGTTAATGGTTATACATGAATAGACCAATTAAATAGGAAAGATACAACATGCTCTCCCTATATATATGTTGGCTGGATGCAGGACCAAAACCTAAATGATTGTGTAGCTCTCCCAACGACCAAAATGAAAATCTAAGACAGTGGTAAAGGCCCATGGAGCCCCGTCTACCACCTCTCAGAAAAAAGGGGTGAAACAAATTGAAAAAGTCAATCCTAAGACATAATAATTGAGGTAAAATTATACACATTTGCAAACCAAATAAATATCACAGATGGGAGGGAGAAATCATGCAAAGAAAATACAAGGAGTGTAGAGTTTGCCATAACCCGCACCAAAACTGTGACCTTTGTTGCCGCAAACTGCAACACGGTCGTTTCTGGGAGTGTCAAATGCCGTTTGGTTTAATAAGCATCCAAACTGGGTAACACGCATGTCTCTTAGCCTCATCTCATGGATGCATTCGACTTTATCAGATAGTGAGATCTTTAAATGCCTCTACTTTCCCGTTTGATGTGATGTGGTTACTACTCTCACTTTCTGAGTTCTTACGTAACTGGTTGAAGGCCGAGTTGGGAGAGGCAGAGCTGTGCCTTCCCTCAAAGTATGTAGAATATGGAAAGTAATCCACACATCGCACCTTCCATCCTGCAAGAGTACATAGAATTAATATCCGATGCTTTATTGCACTATTACAAATATGAACAAGAAAATTGAATTAAATGTAAACCGAGAACACTAAATGTGAGTAGAAAAATATTAAAATAACTAAATGTTTTAGCGAACAATTCTCATCTCCTTTAGTCCCTTTTTTCCTTAAAAATAGGAAATCATGTCTGCTTCAAAGCAAATAGTAATTTTAATCTTTAGGATGTAAAAATCTTTCAGCGCAGGAAAAGGAACTCGAAACACTTTATTTGTGGAAATAGTAAGTATCATCTGCAGAAAATATCACGTGCTAAAATTACCATACGCACTTCCCCTTACGTCCAAGCCAACCAACAGAAAAATTAGCCAGGCAACATAAAATTCCAAGTTATACTTACTCAATGCAGCATCCTGATCAGCAAGAACTGTTCCAAGAAGATTGTGAACCGCAATACAGTCTTTAAGTTTCCATTCCCTGATTGGTCCAAGTGCTCCATTTCTAGCATAAGATATGTATTGAAAGACTCAGTAATACCATTACTAAGATTTGACAGCTAAAATGAATCTAGAAAATAAATAAAGAGACAAACATGAACATTGACACGTCCGAGTCCATAAATTATAGGACAAGATACATACATAAGCAACTATTCAGGCACAATAATTTAAAAGAAAAAAAGTCACTTTTTTAAAAATCTTCATTTTAAAGACTTCTAGTATTGTTTTGTTGGTAATCTGCTACACTTGACCTGAGATCCAGTATGTATTTCACTTGGGCATCTTGACCCTTGTTTCCATCTCTGGAATAAAGAAAACGACTTGACCACCACCTTTTAAAAATTAAAATTAGAAACAAGACAGGGGACTGTCTTTACACAGAAATACCGTTTGGCAATTCGGGAAGAAACCCATCCATCTTCATCCACAAAAAACAGGATGGTTGTATGTTCCCCACTCACAATCTCAACTCTCCGAGTGGGTGTCCTCAACCCTTACTATTTTTTCCCATCTTCTCACCATGCCATGGATTACTCTCATAAGCAACCGCCTCACACCAAAAAACAAACAGTGGAGGGGTGAGATGATGAATTCCAACAAGCTTTCTCAAATCAAAGTATGTGCAGTATGTGATCTATATAAGAAAATGATATCTTAACCCAATACACGACCAGCATATGCATGTGTCAGAAACACATTAGTTTGGCCCAGCCTCATGGGGTTTCTCTTCTTAAAAGGAAATAATGTTTTAAACAAGTTTCATTAAAATTCTTAAATAAATAAAGGCATAAATATGATTATGGTTCTTGATAAATTTCCAAATTTTGCTTTTGGTCTCTAATAAAAAAATGTAACCTTTCTGTTCCTAATGAATTGTATATTTGTTTAGATAAAACTTTGAACAGTAAAATAAAACGATTTAGACAATTACTTTTAAACTATATTATGGACAAAAAAGTTAAAAAATATATTAGGAACCAAAAACAAAATTTGAATTTAATAGGAAAATAAACAACTATTTTATTTATTTTAAAAAAAAGGAAAAAGGGAACTCAAAAAGACAAGGTCAAGGAGGTTTTGGAAAAAAATTGAAAAAAAACTAACTTCTCTTCACTCTTTGTTCTCCAACTCTATCGTCTCTCCTATTTCTAAAATTCTTATTTTTTTACTTTAACTTCAAAAAGAATGTGTTGAATGAGCATGAGAGCATCACTTAAAAATGTTGTAAAGCATTACCTGGGCACAGTGTTATTTGTTGACTCTTCAATGAACTTTACAGCCTCAGATTTTCTGTTTGAATCTAAAATGTGCAAGACTTCTACAAAAGCTGCTCTATGCATCAAAGAATCTGCAAACAGAAACAAAATTAAGAAACTTTCCTAAAGAAACTTGAAAGATATGCATTGCATGTTGACGATAAAGTTCACTATGACCTTTGTGTTTTTCAAGGACAGAGTTGTTTGCCTCAAACAGGGATTTCTCATGCACCTGGCTGCAAAAAAGAAAGCAGATAAAATTAAAATCAGATTATAATCATAAAATGAATAAAAGAATTGTAGATACGAATCCCCAAGAAAACAAAAGGAGGAAAAATTCTGAATTAAGAACCTAATATTTGGGCGCTCAGCCTCTAAGACGCTCCAAATCAGTTTCTCACTGTCAGTTGCAGGAGCATTCATGGATCCCACTTTATGGAAGAATTTAATCTGCAACATATGGACCCGAATAAATCCAAGTAGAAAGAGGTTTTCCCCCCTTGTGTGTGTTTGATGGAGAAAAGAACAAAGGGGAAAATGAGAAAAATGAAATAAAAAAACATACTAGGAGAAGCCGGTACCAAATCCTATGGTACACTTTTCTTGCAATTATGTGCCATGCAATTCTTGATAAAGACAAGGATTTAAAGTAAAGCAATTATCAATACAGTTTTTTTATTACTATCATTATTATTATTCCTACTACTGTTATATAAAAAAAATAGCTTAGTGGGCGATTATTATGAGATTAAATTGTATTATCAATTTTAGTTTAATATGAAAATATTACAAGAGTAAATTTTTAGAGACACCATACCAAGCAACGATGAGAATCAGGGTGTTCAGAGTCCAATCTCAGTAACTGCTTCACAGCCTACAATCCCACGGAGAAAGAAGTGTAATTACTTAAATATGAAGCAAATGATGCTAGATAAATTAAGTTACTGGGCTCCTCCTACCTGAAAAGCAAGCAAAGTCTTTTGTTTCCTTGTATATAATTCAAAAGAGAGCAAGTGTGTCTCCAATGAATCAGGGGAATTCTTCTGCAGCAACTTCAAGTATTTAGTAGCTTCTGACAGTGGATCTTCAACCTACATAGGGAAAACACAAGGTGAATTTCTAAAATGAATATGTAAAGAAACATTATGACGTTGAAATTAGCATGTTTAATCCTGACACTATTATGCTTTATTTATACAAATTTTAAATTTTTTTAAACTTGTAATGCACATGCGTTTTTTAACATCAAAAGTATGCACTGTAGCCTTTTAACTTGTCAAAGTCCATATAATTTTTTATTTTTACAATAAATTTTATTTTTAAAAAATACGAAGGACCACCAACAAATGTTATTCAGATTTATATAATGAAACAAAACCCTATATAACCATCCACACTATGCTAGTACGTTTCCAACTCCGTCCTCCTGAATCCTGATTAGAACAGTAGAAAAAAACTATTTGTATTATGTATTTCTAAAACCCTTTCATTTTTTATAGCATACAGTGATGATTAGATGTGTTTACGGTTTTCCTTCAAAGACCCAAAATGCAAATATGCAAAGTGACAATCACCCGAGGGGTAGCCTGTACCTACTCATCTACATGATCTTATGCAGAAAAAATTTATTCTGAGCACTAAATGAAATTTTAGAACAGCGAAATGAGAATCTAAGATATAATCTTAATATACTCAAACATTACTCAGATATAATTAGATATTTTCATGTATTCTAATAGACATTGAATGCATTAAATTTGAACCTGCAGCAACTTCTCCCCATTTGGATCAGGATCAACAGGTTTTACATGCCGTTTCCCAGACTTCGATACCCCACTTGAACTTAACTCTTCATTCTTTTCTTCTGCCTCCTAATAAAAAATGTAAACAACAGGATCAGTACCTTTCCCACAGGCAGGTCAATAGAAACTATAGAAATCGACTACAATACTTTTTTGGCTCTTGCTTCTGCCTTTCTCTGTTTTTGCCTCATTTTCTTCTTCTGAGAAGGAAGCAACTTTGACATATTATCATCTTCCTCTGCTGTAGACTTTGGGGGAGAATCATACAACTTAATATAGCATCTGCAACTCAAAGTGTTACGTTTATGAGATCATAAAACATTCAGAACTCAGAAGTAGATTGCTTTACTGGTATTAAATAAGGCAGAACAGACAACAGTCCTTGAGGATCTTTAGGGTATAAAACCAAAAATTAACACCAAACTACGTAAAAAAAAACTCTTGCTCTTGCATGTAACAATGAAGAAACTTTAAAAAAAAATCACACATGTTTAGTTTCCCATATGCATATGCATTGGACCTCCACTTTTAACTCCCATGCATATAACTCATTCAGCATAGCACAATGCCAACAAAAGACAACAAGCTATTCACCTGATAGCCCCAGCTGCTGCTTTGTGAAAATATGAATGTGAATGCAATTGGTCTTGAAATTTCAGCATTTCCACATAAGTCCGCAAAGTCATTTTCCGTAAGCAGTAAGAATGAAAATCAAATTGGTCCTCCGTGATATCAGCATAATGCTTCTCCACTGCTAAATATTTTTTTAGTGCCCGTCCAAGATCACCCTGGCGGAAATAACTTTCGCCCGAGGCAAGCTCATACCTTCCAAAGGTAGATGTGACACATTAAGTAATTAAAACACAGTACTCATTAAACAGTGCATAATATTAAAATATCATGATATACCAACCACATGCACTGCATATCATGAAGGTTATTGTGTTGATCCCCATCCTTTGTGAACAATACAGCAGTTTTTTCGGCCAAAGACACCTTTGTATCAAAGGAACAGATATGAATAAAGCAGATCAGAAAATGAAAAATGGAAAATCACAATGCCTGTGTAGTTAACATCCAAATATAACCAAAAGATAGACAAAAACCTGATCAGCTTGCAACATCCGCTTAACACACTCACTATTAACATAACGATCAGCAAGATCCATACACCTAGCTTCATCTGCAAATGCAGCAGCAGCAACCAAATCACCAGCATGCTTCAGTATACGACTCTGTTTCACAAATAGAAACAACAATCTTTCAATTTGGTATATATTGAATTATGTATCATAATTTGTATACAATCATACAATTTTGAGAACTAAATATCACTTCAAATATATCACATAGAAGATATAGAGTTCGATATAATATTTTAACTATTGAAGTAAAACTGTATTAGTTTTTACTCCAATATGAATCTTGAAATAGATAAAATAAAACATCTTAACCATAAGTGTGCACACGCGCGCTTGTAAAGCCTATATTTTAGAGAATGCAAACAGGTCAATGAAATAACCAAATAGTGAATGCATTGAATGAGTGAGTGACAAATAAGGCAGTGGAATAGTCAAATAGATAAGTTAAGAAATGCTCCTTTAATTCCTTTTCATCTAACAATTTAAGATACGATTTTTTTAATTTTTTCACAAAAAATGGTAAAATTAAAATTAAAATAGCAATTCATTAAATCATGTGATTTATATTGGATATAAAATGGAACAAATTCATTCAATTATCATAAGAAAAAAAGTCATTTAATATTCATCTTAACGTTCAAATCAAACACGTACCAGAATTGTGTGAAAGGGATAGGATTTGAATTGTGAAGGGTTTATCATATAACAAAAGGACTAGAAAGAAATGAGAAGAGTTTATAACTCCAACAAACCTTGACAGAATATAGATCAATGACTGTGGGTGTATGTTCTATAGCTTCATCAATTTTAGAAAGAGCAATTTCAAATTGACCCCGTCTGTCATAATGCTGCACAAGTACAAATTTTCTTAGTAAAAAGGTGATAATTAATCTAAAAATCAAATAATAGACACCAACCTGAGCCAATAAAAACAAAGTCCACATAAGAGTTGAAGGGGGTTCTTTGTCCGTCCTGTGAAAGAGAAACATTGGTTAGCCATAAAACACAAGAAAGGAATTCAAAAGTACCAATTATAAGGGCATTCGTCATATCATGGCCTTGTGGATAAGGGATGTTGGTTTCATTTTGGTTATTTACTTATGGTTGTTGCAAGGAAATTTTAAGTGAATGTGTTTGTCTTGAAGTTCTCCTCTTCAAGCAAGAGCTAACCAAGAAAAAATTCCTAACATAGGCACTGTATAAACATTTTACTTCATTCATGTGTTACACACAAAAGTAAACAAATATTTTACCCTCCAGGATATTGGCCTGACATCCTAATTGACTGCTCTAACTCAAGAATAAGTTGTTCCAAAATATCTGCCTGTACAAAGTTTAAGGAAAAGGAAACAATCAAAATCCACAAAACCAGTAATCTCCAGGCTCAAATGAATGGCAGAAAAAAATAAGCATACGAAATCTGAAACACTCAATAGTATAAATATATGTGACAAGACTAACCTTCCCAGGGTGATTGTACAAAGATGATAGATCAGAGAATAGAGAGGGAACTCCCTAGAAACAACATCAAAAGAAATCCAATCAATTTTGGAACAACTGAGCTAGACATAATACAATATGAAAGGGAATTTTGTAAACCTTGGTTAGGAGAGGCCTAATATAATTGTCTGCTGCTTCTCGAAATTTGTCACCTTGTAGAAATCTAGAGGTATTCTCTGGCAAATAAAAAGTTTAAAAAGAATGTACTTCATTAAATAAACAATAACACTCATGTTGCTAAGAAATATACAAGTGGAGTAACAAAACAAGGATTCCTTCATTGGCATATATCTTCCTGAATTGTTATACAAGAGAGAGAGAAACTAAAAACCCTATGGTCACACACTTATTATGCTAATAGATATTAAATCCAAGTTTTCTCAGTATTTACCATAAAGCAAGAAAATTTGAAAATCCCATCTCGTAATAAATTAAATAGCAATGGAGCAATATTTGAATGGCTAAACCCATTTCCAGAGAAAGGATGTAATGAATATATCACAACTCATTGTGATACAAAGACACACACACATATATATATAACATGGCAGAAATATTAGCTAAGTGATAACTGTAATACATGATGGTAGATGTTAAATAGCAGGTAAAAACATCTGCAATAATAATACAAAGGATTACCTTAACAGCGGAAGACCACTTGTATTGTTGTACAATTGCTTTGTACAATGAATCTAACTGGTCTATTTGATCAGGCGAGTACTGCCCATCTTCTAAATAAAGTCCAACACACTTTTGGAGTCCTTCATAGTATCTGAATAAACGTGAATCATGAACTAAAATTCAGTTACAACAAGCATAAATAAACAAAATGAGCAGTATAATATACACAAATACAGAGTAGACAACTGTAAATAACACATCAAACCGAATAGAACCAAATTCTGCAACTGAAACAAAATCATCCCTAGTCAATTTACCGAACAGTAATCAAAAAGATTTTAATTCCCATTAAAACTAGAACAAGACATGCACTGCTTATCATATACAAAAAATACAGTGTAGTAGATAATGCATCAAACCGAATAGGACCAAGTTTAAAAGAAAAGCAAAATTTAAAACTATTCTGCAACTGAATTAAAATCATCCCCCTCGTGCATTTACACCAATGGCTAGTAAAAAAGATAATTTCTCTTAAAATTAGGACAAGACATGCACCGCTTATCCTAATCTAATTTCACATAGAGCCCACCTTAAGAAGGTAAACAACAGTTTCCAGTACCAAACTGAGGCACATAAAAAAATGAGAAGTGAAAAAGAAAAAAAAAAGCAAGTATAACTACGAAGTTTAAGAAGTTAGATAAGTTAGAATTAGTGAATCTCTTATAGTATACCATAAGTTGCAAAAAAATCAACTGATACACTCAAACCTAAAATATATGTTGCAACAAAGATCACCTATAATTATCAGGATTCATGGAAAGTAATGCCCGGTACAAAGCTTCGCCTTCTTCTAAGCGACCAAGCTTTACTAAAAGTGACACCTCCTGTTCTTTGTATGCAAGCTTATCAACCTAGGAAGACATAATCAAAAGCAAGTTAGAACTCATATAGTAGTTACATTTATCAAATTACCCAAGTTAATAAAACTAAAACATACATACAATTTTAAATTCTTTTTTGTGCAACTCCTCAAGTGCTCTCTCGAGAAACCCACATTCATCTAACAACGAGATCTGGGCAATAGTATTTGGTGCAGAGAAACACCACAGGGAAAAATAATGTCAGTAGTCAAACCATATAAAGATTTCCTATTCTTGAACATTCAACCATAGAATTGACAGCCAAAAAATTCATATTCAATACAATGTCATTTGACTATGATCATATCAAAATCTTTAATTTTAGTATCAAAGTAACAAAAAAATTCATCGAACTTATGAAGCCGTAGTGAATACCAGCCATCATTAGCATATAAAAAGGCATCACATACAGCCAAAATACACTTCAATTACACGGTCCGATGATTATCTAATTGACAGAAGCTTCCGGGTATAATGAACACAACCGAGGAAACAACCTTGGAATTCACAATGCTTGGCATAAGTCACCAATACCAAGACTTGTACCAGACAGTCACTACCATATATGTTGGATTCAATTTTAAATAGGCCAGGTTTTGGACCAAGGGTTGACCCAATCAGGAAGCCAGTTCATTATATTGCCAATCTGACAATCCAGTAAGACAACATGGCAAAAATTCATAAATCCAGATAACTGAATTTGACAGAGAAAAGGTCAATGTGTCCAAACAGTCCTTCAATAGAGGCTTCAAAGTCACAAGATTCTCTCATACAGTTTTCAAGTAAATATTAGCAGTTTCGTTTAAAAGTTTGATATCTAAAAGATAAATAAAAAAAGTAGCAAATTGAAATTCTCATGTATACAAAATGCTAATTATGGTAAAAAAATACATCAAGCACTTAATGTCTAAATAGTAATTGTGCATAAAAAAAGAAACAACTGAAACCTTGTACAAAAGCATTTCCCCATGCTCACACCGTTCATTTTCTGGAGGATAATCCTCTTCCAAAGTCCCTTCATACGCTTCCAAAATCTCAACTGCTTTGGATGCACTGGCACACATTCAAAAAGATCAATATTACAAACAACCATACGAACAAAATTATGATATTTCTATAATAGCAAATCTCAATAGCCATCTATAAAACCTAAATATTACTTCAAAAAACTCATACCACAGAGACACACAACTGCCAATTACAAATAAAAAAAGGGGGAAAAGAAAGTAAAATAGGGATAAAATTATAAATTGCATGCATTGATTATTTATATCAAGAACATAAACCTGCAAAAGAAGCTTGTGAAAAAAATAGATTTGAGGCCAATGACTATCACCATTTCGGAAAAAAAAAATTCAATTCAAATCCAAATCATACTTGGAGTTCAAATGATGGGCTACAGAAAATCCAATCCAATTCATGCGATGATTTGGCTTCAAAGTCAAAAGTTGTTGTCTTGTCTCGACAAAGCCTGTTAAATCTCGCATTTGTGCCTGTGAGTGAAGTGTAAAAAACATCATAATCAAATCATAAAAAAATCACTGAAGATATATTCACATGCAGATATATTTAATGAAAAGTAATAAATCCACAGCAAAATAGTACAGAAGAGAAACATTTATCTACTGTAGTTCATGGCAAGGGAAATATGATACTGAATCAAACTTGAATAAACTTATATTTACAACAACACAGAATGTTGCCAATGGAAGTATTGGAATGTTACAACACCTTCCATGTCAATTTTAACACGGAAAATTAACATTTTGTTACTCATCTTTTAACAGGGTATTTATTGTCAAGTTAGCTTCCTTCCCCAGATGGTCATGGTATCCTTGATCAAGGAACCACAACACCACATAGACAGACCAAGACAAGTAATTTTTCCACTTGAATTTTGCATTTGTAATGAGAGGGAAAACAGAACCTATGAAGGCCACTTCAAGGGCACGAAACACTATTTTAGGGAGTGACGTGCCCAACGCCTTCAAGTAGGTCAAAACTGAGAACCAAGGGCAGAAATGTGCCCATATGTAGCTGATGAAGTTACTAGAGGAGGTCAGATGAGAGTCTGACAAGCTGCACACCCCACAGAGCATCAGAAATATTCGTGTGTGACACAGTGTGCCTAAGTATTAGGTCTTGCAACGTCTTGAGTTGAATTGAACTCCCTGAGGTGCAGCTAACCTTGGGTTCATAAAAGGCGGCAAATGGCAGACATAGATGGCGGACAGTGGCGAACAGTGATGTACTGGCAACAACAGAATGTAGAGCAAGATCTTACTCTGATAGAAACTTGAACTTAAAGGATATCAAAACTCACTGAGTATTGCCTCAGCTAATGTATTTTATGTGTGTGTATGTATGTATGTGTGTGTGAAAAAGGTAAGGACAAGAACAATCGAAGGAAAAAAGCTACAGTCTATGACCCTTAACCCATAAGCTAGATACAACCAAAAAGCAACCTTGTCAAAGTTGTAGAACAAATAATAAACAACTATTCTAACAGAAACAACAAATGATCATTTTGACGGTCTCATTCACAAATTTCAAAGTCGGGACTGGAAGTTGAAAAAGTTGAGACAACTTAGTAGCTACAATAAAAAAACTAATCCAACCAAAGATAATTTCAAAAATTTACAAATGGGAGTGGTCTCTAGGAAATGAAAACAGATAGCAAAAGAAAATGCTTCCACTTGTTTAACAGACTAATATTATGATTTCCAAACTTAAGCACACGCCACCATAAAGACTTACATCCAAATTAAATTTATTGATATGTAGAGAAGCAAACTAAAGGCAAATGGATTTAAGATGCTACCTGTAGGAGTGATAGGTCACGAAGAATTTCAATATTGTCAGGATCTATTTTCAGTGCATTTCGATAGCACTTGATCGCCTCCCTGTATTCTCTGTCTGATCGATAAAGGAGACCATAAACATGCCAGCAAACATGACTTTTAAGATCATTCTGTACCAAAACAAAAATCAGAGCTGGATCATCCGACAAACAGATATGTAAGATAGAATAGATAAATGAAGTAAAATCAAAGACAACAAACAAACCTTTAATCCTTGACGAACAAGTTCATATGCTTCGGACTTACGATCCATGCAATTTAGTGTCAAACCCTTCATCGATAAAGTTTCTATCATCAAGAAACAGAAACGGACACATAAATAAAATTATGACCAAAGAAGCAAAACATGCCGCAAATAAGAAATAATAGATAGAAAGGGGAATGGAAGCTAAAATTTCATGACTTAAATAGTTAAGGGGTAGATAAAATGACCCCTGGTAAAAAAATTAAAGCTCAGAAAATAACCACAAAAAAGTATACCTCCATGGTCTGGAAATTTTTTCAGAATGGTATCAGCAGCTTTGAGGCCCTTTTTATACTGTTTGGTTTCATATGATTTCTGCAGAAAGAAGAACAGTGACACGTAACCTTCACATCAAATTTACCCACCATCTCAAAAACAATATTATTTCACTTGGATAAATATCTTAATGATAATATAACCAATTTTTAGTTGCAAGAGCTCGCAAACGACAAATGTTTTTTTTTTTCGGTAGTGGAAAACCAATTACAAAGAACAAGAACAATGCCAAACATATTCAAAGCATGGGAATCCACTTCAACTACGGCCGTCCTTTTTCAATTTAACTCCTTAAAGATGCTTTAAAGATGCAACAACATTGTTCCAAATTTTACTATATTTATTATTCACAGCATGGCCTAGTCAAGTAGCCTGCAGCACGCATACATGGACGCCAATATTTTACAAACAATCTATCATTGTTCTCCATGGCTGTAGAATCCCATGCAGCGGACCATACAACATTTTCTTTGATAAAAACAACCATATTCAGTCATTTTAACATCAGTTCGAACTTCCAAAATCCTATGTGAGGCAGATGGAGAAAAACAGAGAAACCAAAAAACTCAAACCCTGGAGTGCCGAATTTCCAACCAACCAACCACTAATCCCGCGAAAACCCGATACACCAGTAAGTACTTCCAAATTACAACAATTACAAAACAAAAACACAATTTAACTGGATATCCCAAATTCCCTTCCCTTAAACTTCTCTCCCAGATTTGCAGCACCTAAACACACTAGTTCCTATATAAAACAAAGAGCACAGTGAAGCCAGGCAACAAGCTCAAAGTCCAAAGCACGAAACGACCAATTCCAAAAGACATCACAAAATATACAAACGAAATTCAAGCGAAGATCCCTAATATCGTTCTGGTAGATTCCTAGAGATTGTAAATGAGCGAATATAGCGAGATAACAGAATCTAGGGTTTTACGATGTGAAAGACACACAGTGAGTGAAGCTGCGCGGAGTTTCTATGAGCAAGCAGAAAAAGTAAGCGAGAATGGAGTGCGAATCGAGACTTACGACGATAAGCTTGAAGAGGTTGGCCTCCTTGGAAGGCAGAGAAGCGCCCATTGTTTGTTGCAGAGTGTGTTGCCGAGAGAGAGAGAGAGAGAGAGATTCGATGGAATTGGGAATAGAATGAAAATAAATGATAGGGTCACGAGAGAATAGAGAGAGAGAGAATGGTGGCGTTTTGTGAGCTGCAAAGCAAAGAGCAACCCTACTGTGAACACCAACGAAGCAACCAAACTCTTAGATGTGTGTGCGCTCACTTTCTCGCCTTATACCATGAAATTACCATTTACTTTCCTCAATATCTAATTACCAAAATTACTACCTAATTTTATTTTTTTTATTTCTATTATTATAAAATTCCTTCTCCCCTTATTTTAACGATGATTTGTTGAACTTATAAAAATATTTATTATTCGATCATTACCATTATCGAAATATTCATAATATATAATATCACACACGAGTTAATAATCTTAGTGTGAGATGATTGTGTTGAACATTTAACATCAACTATAAATTAGAACATTTTATAATATATAAGTTATGAGTCGATTTTATGAGATTGGGTTAGGCTTAAAATTTACTTCTTAATAATATTTATTTATTTATTTATTTCAAATGACTTTTATGTGTAATTTTAAAATATTTATTAAGAATTTCATTTTGTAATAATTTATAATTAAAATTTGAATATAAAAGTTTTGGGTGTCTTTGGATAGGACGATGGGCTCAACAATAAGGATGAGAAACATTTGAACAAATGATATGCATGGACACGGATACCAATGGGGCTGGACCAACTAGGATAGGAATTATTCATTATAGGTTAGGAATCTCTTACAAAAATAGCTATGCCTTTGCATCCATGTTCTTTAATTTAAAAATATTTTTAAATAAAAGAATATATGATGTTAAAAAATAATTTAAATAAAATTGTATTATAAAATATTAATGAGAAAAATAAATAAATTACTCTGAAAAGTATAAATTTAAAGATTTTTTTGACTTTCCATTTTAACAGCTTTTATCAATTTTAATAAAGAGTGGTGAGTGGATTCTTTAAATGTTTTCTTTTCTTCCTATATGCAAGTTTATGCTTTCTCTTATTTGTTTCTATACTCTTTTATAATATTTTATATTTTTGTCTGTTATGTTAGATTCATATCACATTGTTATTTTATAAAGTTCTTCACTTAAATTAGAGATTCATAATAATAAAACCCTAAAATTGTTTGTTATTTTCAGTCATGAGTATCCTAAAATTAAATATTGATTGTGTATATTATATTAAGAACTAAACTTAAACCTAATTCAATCTCATAAAATCGATTAGTTTATAAAGTGAGGTTTGCACTTACTCATATACTATAAAGTGTTTCAATCTGTAGTCGATATGAAATTTCCAACAATATATAATGATTTCTCATAATATCAATAGTAAATGTGACTAAAAATGCACTTTAATTTACATAATTTAAGTAATAATTAAGTATACATTTCACCTTGAAAATAAAAGTATATATAATACTTATGACTTTTTTAAATGTATAAATTCATAAATCATTCCTTTCAAAACATCATTACAATTTTAATTTTTTTATCTACATGAAAAAAAGTCTTTTAAATTTTTAATTGAATATACCCCTTTAAGTATTCTTTTTTAACTGTAGATACACTAGCCCAATTAAATTTAGAGGTCTGGTATGGGCTTCTTTTGGTTTCATGTAAGTGACTCTTTCTTCCTACACCTCCATACCTTCTTGTGTCACTCCCATACTAAATATGGAAATACCATTTTATCCTTTTTTTTCATCCCTTAGATTTGAAATAATAAGTCAATGGATTATGTAATCCGGAATTCAATTTCATATTTAAAAAAGACTTTCAGATTATGTAATCCGGAAACTAATAACACATCTGAAAAAAAGACTTCTGGAAGCCAATCTTATGTATAGAAAAGACTTCCGATCACAAAAGACTTCCGGATTACATAATCCGGAAGCTAATTCTGAATCTAGAAAAAGACTTCCGGATTATGTAATCCGAAATATTAAAAAGGGTATTTTTGGAATAAGAAAAATTTATGGGGGTGGCACAAGAAGGTATGGAGGTGCAGGAAGAAGCAGCTCATGTAAGTACATTTTTTTGGGCAAATGCTCCCTGCACCCAACATAATTTCGAAATTTCCGAAAATACCCTTTATTCCGGAATTGAAAATAATGCATTCTGGAAAAATAAATCCAGAGATTTTTGTGTTTTGGATATAAAAATCTGGAAAAAAAAAACTCAAAATCCCATTATGGATAAAAAAATCCAGAATTTAAAAATAATACATTTTGGAAAATTTTATCCAGAAGAGATTATTGTGTTTTGGAAAAGGGGGTCCGGAATATAATTTTAAATGTACCTCATTTTTTTAAAGGTATTTTCGTTTTTTCCCCATGATTGGGTGCAGTGATATGGTGCAGGAAGCAATTGCCTGTGTGTTAATAGCACATCAGACACTTCTTTTGGGCCGAGAAGTCCACCGCTAATGGACCCGAACTGAGATCCAACAAGCCGATGCAATGCAAAGCTATGCTTTTAAAAAAAAGTTAATTCTTCCTGCACTAGATCAATTGTTACCTGCACCCATATTGTTTTTAAAACTCGAAATTACCTTGTCACATTTTCTGGATTTTCGCATCCAAAATGAAAAAAAAAAAAAAAAAACTTTTTGGCTCTTAGTGTCCGGAAGAAATTCTTGTATGGCAGATGTTATATCTGGAAGACACATCTTAGTTTCAAATTTACCTATCTAAAACTGACTTGTTTGTGTTACGGATATAGATATCCATAAGATTAAGGATAAAATAGATATTTTTAGTAAGTATTGGGTGGAGGTCATAACTGATTTGGTGTAGCGAACTTTAGCGTAACACACATTCTTCGTATTTGGTTTATGTATATACATTAAATGAAAAGTATTTCATTTAAAAGGTTAAAATAATAAATTTTGTATTTAGTATTTTTATATTTTTTGGTAATTGATATGTCCCATCTAAAAAAAAATACAATTTAGTAAATTTAAATTGTTTTACACAAACAAAATATTAAAAAAAATGAAAGAATTTAAAGTAAAATTATTTTAAATTCAATATATTTAAGTTTTGTAGAAATTGAATTTTTTTTATCCAAACAAATTCTTAACTTCTCGGATGCATGGTCTTTGTAATATATTTAGTGTCTTTATGAAACACCATATTATAGAGGGAGATTCATGCACAAGAGTGATAAACATGCATACTTCGTAATGCTTTAAGTTGTCGCAAACATCATAAGATTTACAAATTCGTAACCTCAATCTTTCTTCTTCTTCTTTCTTATGTTACGTAAGTGTGTTTGTAATTGTCTCTATAGACTACACATGTGGTGATCATGAGTGCTACCAAAACAAACATCATGCCACCTTTACACTTGTTTCAAGCTTTTGTCTCTGTTACGCATCTTCGTAAACTTTAAATTTCACAATTCCTTGACTTCTCACACTTTATAAGAACAAGGAATATCAGTTAGGCAATATATATGTTCAAACCTAACATATATTCAAACAAGTATCTCATGATGATGATTCACAGTTCATAATGGGTGTTAATTAATTTTATAAGTTGGTTGTGTAAGGTTAAACTAAATTTAAAATCAATTTTTTAATATGGTATCAAATTCTATTCTAACGATAGTTTGTTTGATCAATCGTGTCATTCGTCATCGAACTATTGTTCGACCACTCCATGAGTATATAGTCTCACACATGAGTTTGATGATTTCGATTGTGTAAAAAATCTCACATCAACTAGAGAGAATGTCAGTTCATACTATATAAGAGAATGTAAATCTCATTTTACTAACAAATTTTGTAAGACTGAATTAGACTTAAAATTAACTTTAAATGGTTAAATAGTCTTATAAGATGAATGTTCAATTACATAGAATTAATTTCAAAGTTCAAGTTTTCCAAGGTGATATATATGTTTAAATGTTTTAATTATAAAAGTAAGTTTGTATTTAAACTTAGCATAATTTTTTTGTTTAATGCGCTTAAAACTTTATTAATTGGAAATATAAAACTAACATACATATATTTATCTGAAAATCATAAAGGTGATTACAGAGAATCCAATATGAAACCGAACTCGTTAACAGTGATGAACATTGATATAAACTGTTGCAGTGTTGTTGACAAATTATTCTTCCAGCTGTATGTAACAGTGCAAATTTGGCATCTTTTTCCAGAATGTATGATTGTTTGTCTGACCATGAAGATTGTTGTGTTACGAAGATGTCTTATGTGTCCATTAATATATAAATGCAGATATTTTTTATAATTGGACTTCTCATATTGTTGGAAATCCCACATCAATTAGAGATTAGAGTCTTTCATTGTATATAAGTGGGTGCAAATCTCAACCTCATGAGTACCTCATGTTGAAACTCAAATAACTTCTCTCCACTTACTCCATGCTTACCTTCCATTCAATTTTTTTTCTAAAATAACGATTTTTTTTTTGTCAATTTATCATACTTCCTTCTATTATCAAAATAGCTTTGTAACCCTTCCTTCGTGCTTTTCATTCTCGTTTTTGTAACTCCAAATTCGAATAGTACTTGTAAAAGACACTCAATATTCGATGTTCAATGTAATTAATGCATGATGATGTACCTTATTTTTAAAATCTGTGATTATTTATATGATTATCATTAATCCTTTATTATTCGAATGATTTTGAATCATGTTTACGAGTTTATTACTTAATGCTTACTCTCTAGCCTCATTAATCTTCTGTTAGGCATGATGAACTTAATCTCATCAATTGATTTGAACGAGTACCGAAACATCCACCTATTTAATCTTCTATTAAGCATAACAAAACTTAATTGTATCAATTGACCGTAACCAAATACTGAGACCTTCACCAATCTTCACCAATTGTATCTAATTTTATTAAATTGTATCTAATTTTATTAAATCGTATCTTATCTAATTTTATTAAATGATAAGACCACTTAAAAAAAATAAGAGTAGAAACATTTTGTTGCAGAAAGGAGGTGTGGTTGTGGAAACTTTAGTGGTTATGAGCTTCAAGAGTTGTCACCAATCATTATCAAATCAACTGCGTATAAAATATCATCACATTTTCTCTTTTACAGAAATGGGAAGGTTGAATAATTGATTAGGGCTTCTAGAAGCAGTGGAATAAGAATATCTCATTCCCATGAGAACAATGAAGTGGGGCACCATGTTCTTTAAAAGGGTGATGATGAGATGATAATAATACACATTAAGTCCTCTTCTTCACGTGCTCTTCTCATTTCCCAATATCCTCTTTTCCACGCTACATTGTTCATCTTTCATCACAACTCTTAACTAATTTCTGATATGATTGCTGCTGTTGGAATCTTACACAAACTTTGCTTCTAGATAATGCATTGTGTGGCACTGTTAGCTCCTGAATTTGTGCATTATGTGTTCAACAGAAACTGACATTATTATGTTAAGTGAAGTTCTAGACCTTTTCTCCCAACAAATATTTGTTTTTATTTTATACTGTTTAAAAGATTTCTCATCAGATTTTTTTTGTTACACAATCCATCCATTTTGTCTTTATTACATGAAGTTAGGTGAAAATATTTGAATTTTTTTCTGTTTAGTTAAATTTTCTAGACTAGCTTACTGAATTACAATGATAAAATTAACTCATAGATGTAAAAATAGATACATTTAAACATATTTATGTATCAAGTTTAGTTAGTTATTAAAATATATTTTGAGATGTTTATAATTTGATTCTCTTAATTATAAATAGTTTTTAAACTACATTATGTAGTTTTAATTATTTTAAAGGGACATTTTTTTTCTTATCTTAGTTGATTAAGATAATACCGTTATACATTCACTTTAGTTATTATTTGTTTTAGATTTTAAAGTTTAGTCATGATTTTTTATTTTAAAAGACTTTTACTAAAAAAATTATTAAATAAAAAAATTTTTAGAAACAATAAATAATTAATCACTAAATTGATTAGATTAGACATTTGTAGATATTAAAAAAAATATTTAAAATAATTTATTATTAATAAATAGTTTCTAAATTGGTATCTAATTAGTTGTTAATGTGTTAACTTTCAATAAATTGGTAACTAAAACCTAATAGCTAATTAGATATTATTTAAAAACTATTTATAAATAATATAAACTACTTTAGATACCAATAATGTTTTAGTCTCGAAAATAGTATATAATTTAGTCAATATAGTGACTAATTATTTTTTGTCTATTGATTTCTAATTATTGTAATGGTTTCAAAAAATCAAGGGAGGAATTATATTTAAATTGCTCTTGACATTGACTCTTAAGCGATGTGAGACTATTAAGCATATCGAAACAAGTAACGAAAGTTCGACTTTGGAGCCAATTTTTCGTTCCCCACGGATGGGGTTAATGTTCCAACATGAAGTCTATATTAAGATAAGATCGCTAAAGTATATCATGACATTTGAGGAATTGTTCGTTCATCATGGTTTTGTCCTTTAAAAGGCATCTCATAGAGTTAACAAAGAAAAATATATCTAAATTGTTCGTCTTTGGAACCATTTTTCATCCTCACAGAGAATGTCAATGTTTTGACCTCAAGCACATTGAGATAACATTGTTATGGTCAATTACCACATCATATGTATTGACCATTTTAGAGCTTGATGCTCCATTATGATTTTGTCTTTAAAAGGCGCCTTAGAAGGTTAAGATAAGAATGTGTATTTAAATTGTCTTTGGTCTCGACTACTAAGCGATGTGGGGCAGGGGGTAAGGAATGAAAATGTATTTAAATTGTCCTTGGTCTTGACAATTAAGAGATGTGAGACTACAAGACACCACAATCAAGGTCTAAGGGGAACGAGGTTCGTTTTTGTAACCACTTTTCATTCTCCCATTTGAGGGCAAAGGGAACAAGGATTCATCATTAGAACAACTTTTTCATTTCCACTGACGGTGCCAATGTTCCACCTCAAGATTGTTTAGATAGCATTCGAGATATTGTCATCTCTATAACTCACAATTCCCTCACGATTTTGTTTTTAAAAGACACATTGATGCCTCAAAGGATTAATGGAGGAATGTATATTTTTTAAATTATCTTTGACCTTAACTTTTAAACGACGTGAAACTATTGAACGTACCATAATAAAACTCTTAGTCAAAGTCTAAGGGGAACGAGAGCCTCTCTTTAGAACACTTATCCATTCCACCAGGTAGGACCAATGTTCCAACAACAAATATGTACATATAACATCATTAGGATCAATCATCAAATCTAATATATTGTCCGTTTTAAAATTTGGAGTTTCATCAGATTTTATTCTTAAAAATAATAAATATTTTTTTTAAATTATTTAAATTATTCTTAACCTCAATTCTTAAGACACTATTGAACGCACTATAACACTTCTAATTAAGTTTAAAACAAAAGTATAAAACAAAAGTATGATTAAACAAGTAACATACTTTTACTATTGATTTATGCATCTTAAGCTATAATAAAACTTACCATATTTAAAAAACAAAAACAACAACGTAATAAGCATTATTAAATACTATGCATAAGATCATCAAATCTTTTAACAACTAAATTTTTTAAAATCTGGCTAAAATGTTTGTCATATAGAATCTCAGTCTAATACGCGTAAAACAATACTTATAGAGAAGTTTTCTCCAAAATCGTTATCTTCTCGAAAAAAAAAATTCCATAGCTTCCAGGTGTGAAAATATCCAAGTCAAACCTCGAATATAACCATTTTTCTTTGGGTATATGATAACTTTAAACAAGATACCATCATTTTTTAAAATTATCTTTAAGAAACCAAACATAATTAAGAATATAATTTGTCGTTTCATAAACAAAATTTATACTCCTTCCATTATTCAACTATACCATGTTCTTCTCGAAAAGGTATTAAAAAATATTACATATTCAAATGCTAGTGCCATGAGTTTATTCTTTAATGCAAACTTTAATTAAAGTCTCATATTTTAGGGAATCGAAGTACTTTTTTTTTTAATTTAGTTTTGGAAAACAGTTAGAACGAAAACGAAATTGGAAGATAGAAAATAGGGGAATGAATCTGATTGATTAACGAGTAATTAGCTTAACAATCTATTCCTAATTAGTCAAAAAAAGATTAACAAATGTCAACTTCAGTATTTTATTTCTTTTCTCGAAGTTTCACATTGAAAAAGTCACACTTTGATTTTCATTTCAGTTAAACAGTTCTTCACAGTTTAAACAATACGCTAAGCATATACGTAAGGTTTTATCATATAATAAAAATGTTTTTTGTCATTCTATTATAACACGTAATTAATTATTGTCCTTAATTTAATTTTTATACCTCTAGATACTAATAATAAGTCATTATCAGTATTTTTTATGTAACAAACCTATTTTTTAACTAATATTACTAAAAGAAAATCATTGAAACTAATTTTAAAAACAAAAAATAATTAGTTGTTATATTGACTAAATTAGAGAATATTTTATAAGCTAAAAAAATTATAAATTAGTTTCTATTATTGATAAATAGTTTTTCTACATTAGTTTCTATTATTGATAAATAGTTTCTAAATTGGTATCTAATTAACTATCAAGGTTTTTGCTACCAATTTTAAAATTTAAATAATTGGTAGTTAATCAGATACCAATTTAGAAATTATTTATCCATAATAGGAACTAATTTAGAACCAATAATTATTGTAGTATGTAAAATGGTTTCTAATTTAATCCATATAACAATTGATTATTTTTTATCTCTAAAATTGATTTCTATTTAGTGATTTTCTTGTAGTGTATTATAACACCCAAATCAACTGCATAAAATATTTTAACATCATAGTGTACACTTGAAATTCATTTGTCAGGTAACAAAAACCGACAATAACTCATTTCTATATTTTTCTTATTACTACAATACTCATGAGGTCTAAAGTTTGGATTAGAGACAAAAACTAAATTAACCCATTTCGTTTCCTTACCATAAATACCCAATATGTCTAAAGTTTGAAATAGAGACGAAAATCAAATTTGCGTAAAATTATTGGAAAAAATATATTTAACTCAATAGAAATTAATCAAACACAATGAATGATGTGAGAAATGTTCCTTGTTCAACAAGCTTGAACTTCTAAAAGGGTTATGTACAACTCTGAATTCATCAAGTCAATGCATATTTTGTCCAAAGCAATGAGGAAAAAGCAAAAACTATACGTCATGAATGGTGCAAATTGAAAATGAATTTTCAAGTCTATAGCACAAGGATTGAATTCTGACTCTGTGCTTTAAAAGCAGAAGCTTCTATGGATGATAATGTTTTTTTCTTACGAAAAATTATCATATTAAATTACGAATTCAAGGTAGAGCCACGGTGACCACAAGAGTATTTCTTTTATACAGTAACGAGAGAATATTAAACACATTTGTGGGTGGAAAATGTTCTGTTCATGTTTGAAACACTTAAAAGAAGAAAATAGTTATATTTTTTAATTTAATTTATTATTTTAGGCGATAAAATAAAAATCAATTGACGAAACAAAAAAAATGAAAAAATTCTATGAAAGAAAGCGAAAAACTTCTTTCTTCATGTAAGTAAGAAGAGAAAAATAACACACATTCTTTTTAAAATAATGGAATTCAATTAATAATAAAAATTTTAACAAAAATAAAATATACTTATCTTAATTTATCTCTATCATAACAAGACAATACATGTTTGTTTGATAGCCTCTCAAAAAGATTTTCAATATAAGTATCACTCTATATATAATACTTGTCTGAACCGGTTACCAAGTTAAATTATCGACTCTGATTTTGCCTTTAGATCTTTTGATGAAAGATACATAGAGGAGATTGAGTATCAATGAGTTATGAGACAACCCATATAAGATACCATGACACCACCTTCAACTCAAAACTTTAATAAAACAATGAGTTTGTAAGTATTTCTCCTCGTGTGCTATTCAACTTTCTCATTAATAACTCATATTTATGTGTAATATTCACACTCAACACTCACACTCAACATATAATATTTACTCAAAACTTTTAAAGTATTTACAATTTGAAATATATAATATACACACATGTCTATAATTTTTCAAAATAAAAGAAGTAACACATTCATGCCTCTAACCTGATATTGGATGATCACTTAATCCTAAATTCACATCTGCTCTCATACCAAGTTCGATCATAAAAATTATCACACAAATAGAAAACTAGAAACTAAAGTATGTTAACTTAAACAAATCGTAATTAAAATATAAGATATTCAATACTCCTAAAAAATTAATATTTCAAAAATCATCTTTACCTCCACAAAGGTCTAGAATTCACATAATTTACACATGTGTTTGTTGTCTCCACAAAGATTTAAGGAGTTACACACACGTTCTTAAACCCTATAAAAATTTAGGAACCACATATATCTTTACACTATGTAAAGGTTTAAAGGACTAAGATGTCTTATAAAATATTCATGTTGAGTAAGATCTACAAGAAACTAACATTGATTCATTCTAACACATATTGATTCAGAAATCATAATTTGATGTGGTTAAGATAGTTCATTTCATTCACTCTACAAGTTTTGATGAAAAAACCTCCAATAAAATAAGAAAACAAATTTTGTATAAACTATTATGGTAGAGAACCAATATAGTAAATGTATAAAAGAGAGTTATGTTATAATTATAAGTATAATTTTTTATATTAGAGTTTCTACTAAAAATAAGTCATAATAATTCAAGATTTGATATCTTATTTTCTTTTTAAAAAAATATACAAAACTTTCTAATATAAAATTCTACAATTATTACAAAGATCAATTTAATTGAAATGAAGTGGGAAAATACTCGAGAAATACTCTCGTCTACCCTGTAATTATTAAATCGACTTCCATTGAAACTACTAAAATTTAGTTTGATGAATATTTCCTTATTTTCAGTTTACCAAAAATATATATTAAATACACTACAACCTTTATCGATAAAAAAATATTTTAGAATGAATAAATTTTAAAATAACAAGATAATTGTATTGCATATCCAAAATACACAAGTAAGTATTTATAATGAACCAACCTTTAAGACAATTACATTAACATAATACGATATTTTTTTCTTCATATCTATTCATTTCAAAATGATTTTATCTCTTTCTCATCTCTTCCAAATCCTCTTTTCTTTTATATTACTGTTTTATATATAAAAAAAAAAATGTCATATCATAATACTTTTGTCATCAATGATAGTTCCATGCATAAAAAAATATTATATACTTTACTCTTGGTTTTTAGTAAGAAATTATCGAGGATGTCGAAGTGGATATACGTTAAAAAATCGTTGCTTTTAATAAATTATTGGAGTGTTTCAAATTTTATTTTATACTGAAATCAACTTTCAATTTTTATTAACATATATTAATATATTTTATATATTTTTAAATTCAATTAAAATATATTTTTTTATTTTTTAATAACACTCATAAAGTGTCTTTTTCACCTAGAAAAAATCACCTACAAAAATGTATTACAAGAAAATTTCAAGGAGCTTTTTTTTATATATATAGAAAACAATACATGTAGGAGATTGCATATAAAATATTTTTCTACGAATTTTCAATAAATTAAAATATAATAGTACCGTTAAATTTATGACATAATTGGAAAAATAATAATAAAAATATAATTGCACAGTTCTTCGGAACATGCTTAAACATATAGGCACTTAATGATATGTTTGTGTAAATTTATTCAGAGAATATAAATTAAATTAATTTATGTATAAATTAAAAAAATAAAAATTATAAGGTCATACACTATAAGTTTTATAAATAAGTTAATTTTAACTTAACAAAAATTGTCTTCTTTCTCATAAATACTTACAGAAAAATTGAATAAAATATGCCATGATCATTTACAAGGTTGTATGAAATAACTATTTATTAATTAATGTCTATTACTTTGTTTTATTTTTTGTCACAAACAAGAGATAATATAAAATAAAATAAAATTATAGAATAGACTTTTTTTTTTAATATGAATTAACCGGGACATGAGAGTTGACATTTTTTTTCAGTAGTATTTGAGCAACTTGATGTGAAAAAGTCAACTTGATTAGACATCTTACTTTATAGTAAAATAAAATAAAAGTATATAAATATAATTTAATTAAAATTTGATTGTATTTAATTTATGAGATGAAAAAGTATACTTTTAATTTCAAAATTTATAACTACCAATTTATTTATTTATTAAATTATGAACTGAACCACAGATATTTTATAAGGTTTATATAAAAGAGAAAAAAAAATGCATTCATTGAGTCTGGTTCAAAAGATGATAAGATGCACTTACATTGCATAATGTGTATGGTCACAAACTTCCCCCTTTGCTCATTTGAACCACCATGGGGTCATGGTGGGACCCATGACCCTGCTGCTATCACATCAATGTTAAATTCTACACATCCAAACCCACTTCTATCCTTAACTTTCACAACTATTTTCAATTTATTCATTAACTTAAATTTTTAAGAATAATATGTTCTATCACAATTTTGTTTTTAAAAAGTATTTTTTTTAATTAGAGGAGGTGTTCTATCACGATTTTATTTTTTTTTTAGATTAGAGAAGAAAGAAGTATATAAAACTGTTATTTAACTTTAATAATGAATGATGTAAAGTCACATTCAATCGTCAGGTCAATCACTACATTTGTACTGTACGTTTTGGATGTTAGTGCTCCGTCACGATTTTATCCATAAAAGACACTTCGATAAAATGAAAAGAGAAATAAATATACAAAATCGACTGCTGAGTTGTTGAGTAATGTAATACTACATTAATCATACCGAAAAAATTAATAAATAATGTTTTAATTATACAAGAAATTATAATACTATTTTTAACTTGAAAATCTGAATAAATAAATTATATTAATATTTTTTATGTATTGTTTATTTTTATTATAAAATTCAAATTAATGCTTGAATTCTTGAAATATATTATTTAATGGATTTTAAAAATATTAATAGTATGAATTAAAAATGAAAATATTATATTGAAATAAAAAAAAAGATGAACGAAAATACAAAATACAGTTAATGTAGAGAGAGACGTGTTCTAGAAGATGAAGATATTGAGAGGTCTTTCTTTACGTGTTGAAAACATGTACTTTATGAAAGAGGAAGATTTAAAGCAACTATTTTCAATCGGTTCTTCATGTATGTTGTCTTTATGTCTTTGTTTTTGGATTTATCATTACTACTTATTATGTGATTCACATGGATTATTATACCACTATAATTTATAATCACAAAAATAAAATAAATAAAAAATAAAAATAATTTTTTAACATGTAAAAAATACAATATGTTAAAAAAAAGTTATTAAATAATAATCAAAATTAGATAAAAAATAATTAATCACTATATTAACTAAATTAAATATCATTTTATAAACTAAAAAAATTATTTGATTTATATCTAAAATAGTCTTTATTATTAATAAAAATTTATAGAATGGTGTTTAGATCGATACTTAAATTAGCTATCAAAATTTTAACTACTAATATTTTAGATTTTAAATTGGTTTAATTAATTTTTTAGAGACAAATTTAAAATCTAAAGTATTAATAGCTAAAACATTGGTAGCTAATGATTAGATGTCAATTTAAAAATAATTTTATAATTTTTTATTAATAATAGAAAATACGACCAATATTTTTTTTAGTCTCTAATTTAGTTTAATAATAACTAATTATTCTGATCTCTAAAATTATTTGTAATTTGATGATTTTTTATCTCTAAAATTTGTAATTTGTAATTTGATAATTGTAATTTATATTTATCTATTTTTTATTGTGTAAATCATTTAAAAGGGATATAATATAAATTTTTTATTAAAATCCTAAAAAGACAAATAAAAAAACACTTTCAATCATCATCTAGAAATTTCTCATCCTTGTTTACAGAACTCGTTGAGATGGAATGTTTGAAAGGGATAATACCTAAAGAAAATAAAGTACTCATGAGAGGAAGCCAAAGAGAACGAAAAACATGTTTGTTTAGAAAAAAGAGTTTCACTTTAGTACTTTTGTTTCTTTAGAACCCTTAAAATAAGAAAATGTGGGAAATGTGAAAAAACTATTTTAGAATTGTTTTTAAAGTATCTTTTATTTGTCTGTAATATTTTGACTATATGTCAAAATTTGTAAACGATAACAATAATAACCAAATATTCATGCTTCTATCTCTATATAAAAATACTATTATATAAAAATATAATTTTAAAAACAAGTTATAGAGTTTTATTTTTCATTTAATTAATAATTTTAATATAGATTAGTAGTAGATTTGAACTGGAATTCTTCTCCAAAGCTTTATAAAATCTCATAATTAATTTATAATAATTAAATTTATCTAAGATTTATACATTCATGTATTTGATGAAAAGATTAATTGTTGAACACCCCCATTAGTACTAGTTTTTAAGGAACCACTCCTTTTAGTTTCCAATAAATTATGTGGGCCATATATGTCTTGATAGCCATAACCGACCCTTTTTATCAACAATCCAATCCTACTACTACTTTTGCTTAAGAGGAATTTCATTTTATGAATTAAGTGTATTTCACACAATTCATTCATTTGGCAAAATAAATAATTGCACATTAAATTTAAAATATCTAGAACAACTTTGAGACCACGTGATAAACACAATTCCTTTTTTTTAATATATTTTAAAATTATATACATTGCAATTAGTGAAGTTATTTTACTCGATTTGTAGATAAAAATTTAATATATATATAAATTTAGATGAGTTGAAATTGAAAAGAATAAATACCAAGAAAAAATAATAATTAATTACTCAACATCTTTTTTTTTAATTTTTTTTTTAAGTTTTTTCTCTTCTTCCATTTCATTGGTAGTTTTGAGATTGGAAAATGTGATGTTCTTCATGTTAAGATTAGGGTTCACTTCATAAAAGAATAATGGTTTTACTAAATAATAGAGTTGCGCACGAAATCGAGTGAAGAGAGTGATTAAAAATAAAAAATATTTTATTTGATAGGTGAGATTTGATGTGATCACCGAATAAGAGGGTGAGAATACGAAAGAATTATTTTGCATATAAAAGCTGTTAATCAACATTAATTTAAAAAAGTAATATTTTTTTAAAAATAATTTATGAAATGACTAAATATTTCATTATACTAATAAAATAAGTTATATTAAATAAAATTAAATAAAAATATATCAGAAAAAAATAACTATCCTCTTTTTATATATAGGTATATATCGGTATAGATTTAAAAACATGAAAACAAAACTATTAAAATCTAACTATTTGTGTTTTCATATTGCGCTTGTAATTTGGTTCTAACTTAGAATGTGGAGATATTTAGAAAGATAAAGTAAAAGAAGGTATGATATCATTTTAATAACTAACTAAAAAGCAACAGCTATTGAGCTAGCCAACAGCCATGTACCAATTGGTGCCATTTGCATCATTCACCAAATTTAAATTTAAATTAAATTAAAAATGCATAGGATAGACCGTTCCTTCCTTTTCATAAATAAATAAATAAAATTTAAAAAAAAAAAAAGATAAAGTCATATTTCCAATTGTCGATAAAATAAATGAAATCCTTCTAGAAGAAGACCCTATTGCAATGTCACTCACATCTTACCCAAAAAACTATCACCACCCTATTTTCTTCTCTCTATATAAATACCAAACCCTCAACCTTCCATTCTCACAACACAGCATAAACCCAAACCATAACACTATCCACTCCATAACTTCATCTCTCTCTCTCTCAAAATTTCAAATACCCTTTTTCTCTTTTCACCTCAAGATCCTTTCTTTCTGCGATTTCGGTATCTGGGTCTTCATTACTTCACTCACATACTGCAAAAATCATTGCTTTTGTTTTCACTAATTTCTGTTACCATGGAGTTGATTTCGGGTCTACCAGAGGATGTAGCACGGGACTGTCTCATTCGGGTTTCGTACCAGCAGTTCCCCACGGTGGCGTCAGTGTGCAAGCTCTGGAAATCGGAGATTCTTTCGCCGGAGTTCCACCGGCAACGGCGTGGCACGAACCACGCGCAGAAGCTCATAGCGATGGTTCAGGCTCGCGACGAGCCGGGAGCTGGTTCGACCAAGCGAGTGACGAACCCGGTTTACCGTCTCAGCGTGTTGGAACCGGAAACGGGTCACTGGGCCGAGCTGCCGCCGCCGCCGGAGTTTTCTTCCGGGTTGCCTATGTTCTGTCAGTTAGTGAGTGTCGGGTACGATCTTGTCGTGTTGGGCGGGTTGGACCCGAATTCGTGGAAAGCATCGAGTTCTGTGTTTGTGTACAATTTTTTGTCGGCGAATTGGCGGCGCGCCGCGGATATGCCGGGTGGGCCGCGCACGTTTTTCGCTTGCGCGTCGGATTCTAAAGGGACGGTTTTTGTCGCCGGAGGACACGACAACGAGAAGAACGCGCTGCGTTCGGCTCTGGCCTATGATGTTGCCTCGGACCGGTGGGTTTCGCTTCCCGACATGGCGGCGGAGCGCGACGAGTGCAAGGGCGTTTTCCGCCGCGGGAGGTTCGTCGTGGTCGGGGGCTACCCGACGGAGACGCAGGGAAGGTTCCGGAAGAGCGCGGAGGCGTTCGATCCTGCCACGTTGCGGTGGGGCGAAGTGAAAGAAGAGTTTCTGGATTGCGCCACGTGTCCGAGGACGTTAGTGGACGGTGGAGATGGCGAGACGGTGTTTTTGTGCAGTGGCGGGGAATTGATCTCGCTTCGAGGCGACACGTGGCAGAAGATGTCGACGGTGCCGGGAGAGATACGCAACGTGGCGTACGTTGGGGCGTTTGATAGGACGCTGGTGTTGATTGGATCCAGCGGCTACGGTCAAGTCCACGTGGCTTTTGCTTTTGATTTTGAGAGTTGCAATTGGAGGAAAGTGGCAAGCCTAGAGGGGTTCATGGGCCATGTTCAAACCGGCTGTGTTTTGGAGATTTAGAATTTCTTTTTCTTTTTCTTTTTTCTTTTTCCGTATAAATATTATACAATTAAAAATTCACAACATAAACAAACATAGAACAGAGTGGTGATTTTGTAGAAATGTTTCACAGTGAAAAATCATTTTACTCATTCTATAAAGGTGGTGAAAAATATGTAAATATTTGTTTCAATGTCTGCAAATGGAAAGTAATTTCTACTGTATTTCCATTTCCATTATATGAAACATGAAAAGAGTGAGTTACAAAGACATTATGGGATCTATTTATTCTTAGTTCTAAACTAAGAGAATGATTATTTTAATTCTTTTTTGTCTTTTCTCGGAATAGTTTTTTTTATGAAATTTGTAAAAGTCATTATGATTTTTAAGTAAGATTTTGATATTTAATGTTATTAATATTAAATGATTATTTTGATTTTTAAGTAAAATTTTGATATTTAATGTTATTAATACTAAATATTAGTTTGCATTATAATTGATTTTTAAGTAAGAGTTCGATAATGTTATTAATATTAAATGATGACATATTTTAAAAATATGTTTTATTAACACGTCATTAATACATTAATAAGAATCAATGTAATATATTATTTTTTATCTGATTCCAAAGTTTGCACTGTTTATTTACGTATAATCTCATTTTATCACGTCATTGTCAAGCATCAAATGTATTTACGTATAATCTCATTTTATCACGTCATTGTCAAGCATCAAATGTATGTCATATACAGATATTGTCAAGATATTGGAACTTCAGATTATGATGTGTGTCATGTACAGAGGTTTGTCAAGATATTGGAATTCCATATTTTATTAATAAAATTTGAATGTATTATCCTTAATGTTTTCGATTGATAGAAGTTATGATTTGAAAGATAGAAGAGAGTGTATGTGTTTTAAAGAGTATTTGTGTAAGTGTGTGCGGGAGCATGATTAAATACAAAAGTAATGTAGAAATTTGGAAAGTCTTTTATTCTTCTTTCTTCATTTTCTTCGTTTCCTTCATTTTCTTTGTTTGGGATAAACCTGAATGCGAAGCAATGTTTAGAAAGCAACAAGTTTGAAGTTTGGTTTGATTAATTATTGGGATTGGATGTGACCCTTTCTTTATCCAAACTAACTTCAAATTCCTGCACTTGTCTAATTATGCTTCCATCTATTCATTCTATCTATCTACCTACCGTAAAACTTACGCATCTTTCTCAAATTATTATATCTTTCTTCCTTTTTAAAACTATAATTACTTAATATTACATACTTTTTATTTAACCAAGGAAATACTTGTTTTTGGAAGACATTTACCTGTTTTGTTCACATTCAGAATTTTATAATCAAATAATATAAATAGATCATCACTCACAAAAGAGTAATCTCAACTCAAATTTTAATACTATATTCATTATACATAATCTGATGTTCTTATTAACTTGAGTGTGAGAGTATTTTTTGCAGGTAAAATCTTCTTCATTTCTTAGAAGTCGAATCTCTAGAACTTGAAAGGAAACTACGTGAAATCACCTTGAATTCTGATTGACGTCATCTCAATTATAACCTATGAAGTTCGACACTTCTGTTAAATGACGTGTTCGTGTCGGACACATATCGAACATCGATACTTGTATAACACTCGTAGGACACATATCAGTGAAGTGTCTAATTCAAAAATATTTGTTAAATTTTTGACAATTCTAGCACGTGTATAACAAAATTTTAAAAAGGAAAAATATACTAATTTTCTAAAAAATCAAACTTATTGTATAAAATTTTATTATAATTAAAAAAATAAGGAACAAATCCTTTTGAACTAGTCATAAAAAAAAATCTAAAACATACCTAGTACACATAAATCTTTATTATTAATTTATATAATTCATAATTACATAATATATAAATTTGCGTTTTCATATTTAACATTTTAGAAATTATTCGTATCTCTTTTTCATATCCGAATTAGTTTATGTGTTAAATAGGTTATAACACTCAGATTTTATCAATGAGAAAAATTGGTGGGAACAAAATTGAGATGAGGAAAAACGTATTATCAAAAGCAACTAAATGGCAGGAAAGTAAGTGGGAGTTCTAGAAAATGAAAGCAAATAAATGACTAAAAATTAAATTAGCACGGGCAAGTACAAGCATGAATTTGAATGAAATCAATCAATAAATAAGTAGTAAGTAAATGAAAGTAGTTAAACGACACGTTAAGAACAGTGCATGAATTTAAGCAAATGAAAACAACTAAATCACTTGAAAAATGTGCAAGGTGAACAACTTTCAAGGCAAAAAAGACTTTAATATAAACGAAAAATTGGAAGTCAATGGTTGAAAAATAAAGTGTTTAAGAATTTGTTTTATGTAGGTTTGATATTTTGAATTATTTTATAAAATTAATTTATAAAATAAAATTTAAATTTCCTTATATATTATATATTTATGGATAGTTTGAGATTGTTTAATTTAAATTTATAAAACTAATTTATAAAATCTGTGAGACTTATATCAAATTATATATTATATATTTATTTACTTATATATTATATATTTATGGATAATTTGGGAACATTTAATTTAAACTTATAAAATTAGTTTATAAAAATTTATAAGATAAGATTTTCATTCAATTATATATTATATATTTATTTATGAATGATTTAATAATGTTTAATTTAATTTTATAAAATTAACTTATTATTACTAATTATTTTATTATATATTATAAGATTTATTTTTATTGATATCCAACAATTACAAAAGCATTTTTAAGTTTGATTCATCATATTCCAACTAAAACATAATAAAAATTGGTATTTGTAGAAACAAAGTTTTAATTATTAATAACTACTTCATGTTTCTCCTTATATTTTTTTAAGGGTTATTACGGTTGATAGCTTTGTTTTCTATCTTCATCATTAATGATTTCTATCATTTTAATTTTAACAATTTGAAAATTTTCATTATACTATTAATAAAACTAAAATCAACCAAATTGTCATATTTCGATACTTCTTTTAAATAACCTATCAAATGAATATATTTTGAAATTATTTCAAAGTGTACTTTAAGTCTAACTCAACCCCATAAAATCAATGATAAAGTAAGGTTTCCAGCCACTTATATACAATGAATTATTCTCCTCTCTAGTCGATATGGTATCTCAAAAAAACTTAAAATTAAATCAATTGAAAGTTTATAGAAACTATTTTTGGATACTCAATCCAAAAATCACTACATTAATAATAACCTACAGAAAAAAAAGAATGGTCAATGTTAATGACAACATTAGTTTGACTGAGTGGATGATGAAAACATAAAGATCCAATTAGTGAAATCTTTATAATAATTATTGGTAATTAAAATATTTTTTTTTGTTTTGTTTGACGCATTTTTTTTATAAATATAATTTTATATCATATAATAATAAAGGTTGAGATTTGGTGATTCATATATATATAAACTTTTTTTTAAAACATTCTTCACTTATCCAATAGTTTGATAGCTCTTAGTGTGCTTAATTCATATTTTTTTTAAGAGAATAATTTATTTTTAAGAACAATTTAAATATGTTATTAGGACAATAAATTTTATAAATTTATGAAAATAATTTAAATATTAGAAATTAGAGAATTTTAAAATTTATTTTAAAAATAATAAATTTTCATAATATTTTGTTTTTCAAATTTATGTTTTTTTTAGTTTAACTAAGTGATGTCGATGAGATAGTTTTAATCAATATTTATCTTAAAAAATACATATTTCAATTATTTTCATATTATAAGTATCTAGATGACCTAAAGTTTGAATTGGAGATAAAAATCAATATCGTGTGTTATAGTACAAGAATGAAAAAATATTTAACCTTAATTACAATACTCTATTTAACTACAAAATTTAAAATATAATAAATTTAAATGATCTTATCTAAACAAATATTTAAAAAAAAACAATTTAATATATTTAAATTTTTCTCCTCTTAATGAATATAATATCTTAAAAGGAACTTTTAATAAACTTGTTTGTCCTACTTCTTACAAGCCTAATTTTGAAGATTGAAGAAACTAGATACTCTGCAATGGCTAATTAGAAATGGAAACATTTCACCAAAAATCAGATGGTAGCATGCAACAGCCTGAGACATTTGGACAAATTTCTTCTACGACATCTTTAGCAGAGAAATAAGAGTTTTTTTACAAACTAAAATCATTGATTCATACATTAAAAAATAAATTTTACAGAAATTATATAAGAACACTTTATAATTTATGAACATTTTAATCGAAAATATACTTTGAAAACAAAAGTTCCGAAGACCATGTATTCATTGGTGAACCAAACAATTGCAGAAACCAAACATGTTAATTCCCCACAAAGAACTGTTAATTTAGCAGCTGAGATGATTCAATTGTTGGCATCTGGTGTAGCAAGTTTTCACTTTCATACATCCACTCACATGAGGAAGTGTTCTTACAAGGTTAGATTCCTCATAAAGTAATTCCTTTTGTCTTTTTCTGGTCTTCATGACTTCCAGATGCTCCGATTGGTTCTTCCTTTTATTGAGTGAGTGGCGAAACCTGCAAAGACACTTCGACGAGTTAGTCCGAATACAATGTGCAGGTGAGTCAAGAGAAAAAAATTACCTCTGACGCTTGCTTCCTCTATTATTTATACCTTTTTGGATGAGTTTCAGCTGTTATGGGTATGTTTGTGGGTTCAAAAGAGGGTCCATCGTGCTTAATCATGATTTACAGTTAAATTGACTTAATTACGATTAAGTGTGGATTTACGGATTGTGTTTGAATTAGGGGAGTCATTCGGCCATTCCAGCCTTCTCGGCCATTCGACCATTCTGACCTTCTCGGCTATCCGATAGTACAGGAAGATTTAATGAAAAAAGATAAAGATTTCAATTACAAAAGATTAAGAACTGAATAACAAGATTTATGTACAACACCTATATACAGAGCTACCTAAAATCCTTTGATCCTAAATACAACTTTGGTATTGGGTTCTGGAAATGAAATCATTTCCAAGTCAAACTAGTTTTGGTTTTGCAGAAAAGCACAACACAGTTTCCTCTAAAATGATCTTTCTTTATTAACTAGGTACAAGAAATTACATTTTGAGTATAAAGAAATTCACACAACCATGCATGTGATTTGAATCCAATAAAAGGATGTAAGCAGTTATTTGGTTCTTCTCATGCACATGACAAGAACATCAACAAATTTCTCATACATGTTCTGCTTCAAGAACATCCTCTGCACCTTTTTTCTTCCTTCCATCCCCATTTTCTCTCTTGCAAACCTGTTTTCAAGTAAAAACCGGAGATGCTGTGCAAGGACATGATTCCCTGTGCGTCCAATAGGATGAAGGAGACCTGTCACATTATGTTCAACAATTTCTTGTGTTCCTCCAGCATCTGTTCCAAGCACCTACTCCATATTGTTAAATTAAACAATAACTGTCAACATTCATTTGTACTATTCAATAAACTTTTGCACATAGATAGAGACATCAAACCTAGAGACTATCAAGTATCAACTACCTTAACCGAATCATAGAAATAAGCAGGATATGTTCTCAGTTATAGTTTGTTGAAAATTTCATCGACTAAAGATTAAGACATTTCATAGTATATAAGTGGGTGCAAACCTCATCTTATAAGCTGGTTTTACAAAGTTGAGTTAAACTTAAAGTACACTTCTTAATATAGTTTATATTAATTTGAGGTTATTTTTTGGTTTCAAATCTCATATATGCTTCATAAGAAACAATCCTATTATGGACAATAGAACTCTTTCTTTAAATATTAATACAAGGGCATATCCAAAACTTGAAACTAGTTCATCAGCAGCATGCATGCATGGCTGCAGAAGGTTGCTGTTTGAGCAAAAACCAGCAATATAAGGACAATTAATTAGCAACATTTCAAAGGACAAAACCACCATAATATGTGATTACAAGAGCAGGGAAAGCAAATTGGAAGTCATACCGGAAGACCAAATGCCATTGCTTCTATAGTCACTCTTCCAAATGTTTCTCCCAATCCCTATTGGCCATTTTGAAAAAGAAAAAACCATGAGTATATTTTTCAAGCAATGGAATAAAAATAGATGCTAGCAGAGTAATGCATGCAGAAAATGTAATACTTATACAACAAGATTTGCTTATAAGTGGGAGCTAACATGACAGATATATAACATGATAAATATATAAACTAAACGTGGTTTACCTGAGAGTTTGTGACATAAACATCTGCAGCAGAATAAAGTGAGGCAACACGTGTAGTGGCTGAGGTCCACAAAACTGACTTTGACAAGTTTGAATGCTGTGATAAAAATCTTAGAAGACCTTTAACATAATCCACTTTGTTGCTCTTAGATCCCACAGAACCAATGAGAATTTTGAGAGATTGTGTTCCATTGTTGTGGGAGAACACTTCCTTGCTGTGAACACAAAAATATGCATCAATAGTGCAATCCATAAATATCCTACACTACACCACCCTATAGTTTGAGATTCATGTAACCTGTTTATAAATGTACTTGAGATATTGTTGAAGGCTACACTACTATTCTTGAACAATTTTCTAACATGATGTCTTCTAGACAAGGTGGTAGATAGGTATTCTCCATCATCTGATGACACTGCTCTTTTCTTATTATCATGGTGCAATGGTTTGTCTTCTACAATTGATCTTGCTGATTCAAGAAGAAATAGCTGACCCTTCCCACGGTTGATGCTACTCAGAGTGATCACAAGCATATCATTATCACTCAACCCCATTTCTCTTCTAACTGAATCTCTCAACAACTTCCTCTGCTCATCCATTTTTTCAGCACTGAAGGATGGAACATTGAGTGTAGAGGGAATGCCTGCTACAAAAGCTAGTTCATCATTGACAGACAATGGAACAAGTGCTGGCTGTAATCTCAATTTTATGCTTTCTTCTTCACACCATTTTTGCCATTGCTTAGATTGTGCTTCAGAGAGAAAAATCAATGTTTTCACTCTGTGCAACACATCCTTTGCACGATCAAAGTACTCTCGTCTGTTTTCCATAATCCACCAGGCAACTTTACTTGCTCCAGCAGGAAAACGTTCAATGTATTGTTCTGGAAATATGTAAGGGTGTTCATGTAAGAGGAGACTTATACAACAAGTACACAGTAACAAACGATTGTTCATATTATTATGAACCACCCCATGATATATAATTGAAGTTTTCTATATAAGCACATACTTAATCCACTTTTCCTATCTCTCCATGTCAGAAGTCCTATGCCAATAGTTTTAGAATTAGTATGAGGATTTTCTACTAAGACTCTCATATTTTGGTATCTTTTATGTAGCAAAACAAAGTCATAAAGAATTTATTGTTCAAGTTTTATTAAATAGTGGATTTTTTTAAATCAACCTCATAAACCGGCTTATGAGGTGAGGTTTGCACCCACTTATATGTTTTAATCTCTAGTTGATGTGAAATCTCTAACACACCCTTCACGCTGAGAGTGACAACTCGTGCGCGTCACAATATATTTATGGGTGGTCCGATAACGACCCGATACGGGTGGCCTGATAAGCCCACCAAACACGCGCTAGGATAGATTTTAAAAAACTCTTATACCATATTAAGAAGTGGACTTCAAGATTAACTCAAACCACATGTTCTTTACAAGGAGTAGAAACTACCAAGCCAAGCATTATGCTATTGGGCAAGAGCTAGTGATTGATGTTGGTTCTGCATCAATAGGTTCTTTGTGCTTGAGTTTAAAAAGTTATTTACCCGCAAAAACATCCAATTTCAGACACTGCATAAGAAAAAACTCAAGCAATCTGCTCATACCAATCCATGATGCACAGACAGCTGATCCAGCAATGATAAGATCTGCTTTGGCTGCAGTTTTGAAGCTGAGATATGCTTTGTCATCAAGCACCTTGATATGTCTCCTAGCGAGTTCTTGCATCAAACCACCCTTCCTGCTAAGCACCACAGCATAAACAGAAGCCTCGCAACTCAAGAGTTCAGTTGCCAACTCCATCATTGAAAGTGGAGCTCCAGTCATGGAAAGCTCATGAAAGATCAAAACAAACTTTCTTGACCAAACAAGGCGTGCAAAGTCCCCTCTTGTGTCACAGGTTTCATAACTCCTCTGAAGACTCCATTGCAGAATTCTATCCTCTAATGATCCAAATGGACCAACAAGGAATCCATAGGTAGAATTCCTTGGGGGAATCTCTGCCTCCAGCTCCTCTAAATGACTGCTCTCAAGTTTATGTTTTCGCCTCCTCTTACCTTGGACTGGTCGCCTTCTCCTTTTCCTTGAGCTTGCTTTAACTGGAGACAGAACACCATATTCTTTCTTGGCCAAAGCCACAACATCCATTGTTCTGTTTCCAACTTGTTCAATGTTAACAGATAAGGAAATGTTTCTGGCAATCAACTCATGATGCTGATTCTGTTCAACATATGAGTTTGTTGCATCACTTGGCCTGCTTTTCAACCCTGAAAATTCTCCCTCCTTATCATCAAGTGCCCACCTAGACTGAACACAAAATCCAAGATAAGCCCAAAGGGTTATCAAAAGCAGCCATAACAGTAACCTGTTGCTCCCATAGCACTGTGCAACACCCTTGCCTTCTCTTCTTGGTGTTAAGGTAGAATGTGGACTTGACCTTCCAGAAGAAGTAGATTTCAAACTGATACCTGATCTTGCTGAAGAGTTCTTCTGCTTTGTAAAATTTGCATGAACTTCTCCTTTGTTGTTGCAATCCTCCATTAGTAGTAATAGTATCCTTAACTATATCATTAAAGAAGCTTGAGGCCCACTTGTAAATTCATCTCCTTTTCAGGATCACTTCTTTCAGCATTGTTGCTTCTATCTCTCCCACACCTACCATATATAGGAAGTTCAAGTTTTTAAGAAGAAAAGAAACACTGAAAGGAAAAATGGTAAAGAAAAAGGTGTGTTACAGTTCTTGATGCATTTTTAGTGTTCTTCAATGGTTAAAAGATGTGATGATACTGCAAGAATTTGAGCTTTCAGGGTCAACGAGTAATCTTGAAATGCTCCTTCACCTGAAAAAGAGAGTTCAACAACTGAGCAAACAAAAAGTTGAAGAGAAGAGACAGAAGGGTATGAGTTTGACAGAGAACTGACGCACGTGCGTTGCACATGCATGGGGTTGGTCAACCATAACAAACTACATTCTCTTTGTGACTAAAGAATAAATAATCAGTTCAAAACACTGATTATAATTCTTTTTTATTTAATCTTTTTGGTATGAAGAATATTCTAAAAAAAAACTTCAAAAGAAATAAATAAAAAGTTCTGTTGTCTCATTGAGATTTAAGAATAATTTTTCATAAATCATTGAATTAATTATTAAGTCGCAACAACTTTCATGTGCAAGTTTGGATGTCACATCAGAGTAAAATGATGATGAAAGGTTCTCTCAATTTCTACTATAAATAAAGTAAATTAATTTTATTCGCTGAATCTTTCCATTGAATAATTAAGTATGAGGTTTCTAAATTAAAAATGTTTATTAAATTTTTAATAATTTTAATATGTTTTTAACATAATTAAAAAAAAATCTAAAAATTGATATTTATTATATAAATTTTTATTATAATTATAAAATAAAAAATAATTTTTTTTAACAAATAATAAAAAACATTTTTATATCAATTTATATAATTTATATAATTTATAATTATATAATATATAGATTTGTACTATTTTTAAAGATGATACGTGTATTTTCATATCTTCGTGTTTCTGTTACATATATAATTAATAAAAGAGAATGAAATTGCTTTGTTTGAACTGTGTAAATGGGATATATTTTTTTAAAAGTCTTCAAATTTAAAACTATTTACTAATTAGAAATATTGGACCCTTTTTTTAAGACAACATCAAATGACAAATTGGAGGAAAACTACTATATTTTTTTGTTTTTGTTTTACAACAAGTTAAAAAACCTTGTAAAGAAAATTGAAGAATATTTTTATCGATATTTACCTTTTTCACTCATTTCAACTTATTTAAAGAATAATAAAAAGTTTCTTTACTCGTTTCCTTTTTGTTTCTATTGAAGCCAATTCATTTTCCATCCAAACAAATTTTTTGAACGAACTCTGGAAAGCCCACTTTGACGGGTAACAAGAACCGGGTATTTCTTCCCGCACCTTTACATTTTTCTTGTACCCTTCCTTGGAAATACCAGAATTATTTTTGATAACTTTTCGTAAAAGATGAATTCTGCAAGTAAAAGATGTTTTCAGAATGAATTTTGTAAGCAAGTGTGTTTCCAAAATAGATTTTTTTAATTTCCAGAATAGTAAATTCCAAATTCATCCGAAAGTCATTTTTAGAAAGTCATTTTTAAAAAGAGTAAAATAGTTTTTTCATTGTTAAAAGAGGTAAAATAGTCTTTTTCGAAAATATGGGGTGCAGGAAGCCATTTGTTGTGTGCAGGGAGAAACACCCCAAGAACCATCAAAATTTGACATTTTCTTCTTGCACCTCCATAATTCTTTTAATTCCAATATTACATAATTCTTTTGATTCCAAAATTAACTTTAAAAAATAAGTGCTTGATTTATTTTTTTCAGTATAATTCCAAACTCTACACTTCAAAATAAAAAATTATATTCTAAATTGTAAAATTCAAAAGGTTCCAAACTCTACTTATCTGAATTCGAAAAGAGTAAATTAGACTTTTCACAAACATATGGAGTTATGTGCAGAAAACACGTCTTAAAACATTTATAAGGAAACAAGCAAAACAGCATATTTTATAAGTAACTCAAACATGGACCCAACTCTGGTGGCAATTTTCTATAGATTCCCTTTAACAATGCACGAAAACTGTAGATAGCAAACAATTGAATTTTTTAAGAAAAGGAACAAAACATTAAAATGTGTCGTAAGCTTATAGATGATATAAGCACATGATCAAAACCAGATGAATAAAAAAACTTTACATGAGAAACTTTTCACCCACAATGTAATCAGCTGCTGCAAAATCATAATTATGGCCTTTTCTATATCCTTAGTTCTAGAGAAGCCTCCCTGTGTTTCACGCATGCCACACTAAGAAACCAAACCCCCACAAGAACCTGGAAAGAACCCACAAATTCTCAGTATTCTCTTCATCACAATGGTATACAGATTTGACTCCTCTAATATGAGAGACTCACTTTAGAGATGAAATTAACTAAACTCAAATGTTGATAAAAATAAAAATCAGATCTTTCAAATGCCCACTTTAGAAGAGTCAAATCCACAGCATCTAAACTAGTAATAGTTAATCCATACCTTCCAAATTAACAAGAACTTCTACGATGGGAACAGCAAGAGCAGGTGTTATATAACTGGAGTGTAGAAAATAGGAAAGAGGTAGAAAAAAGAAACAGATAAGTATTCGAAACAAAAACATTCTAAGATTTGTAACCAACAAAAAGGTTGAATGATGAATCCCAAGTGTTAAAAAAAAAAACACAAGTTGAGTAGCTACAAGTGACCTGAAAATTCTGAAACTTACGGCAGCCCAAAGTGCTCCAGATAAAGCTAGAGGACTAAGGGCCAGGAGAAAGGCCTGCCAAATAACAAAATTACCAAAACTCAGATTTTGAAGTAATAATGATAATAATAATGATGATGATCTTAATTAGGAAATAACAAACCTTTATCTGCTTACTTCAAACAAAGTGCACCATACTCACTGACCAAAATTCATCTCTGAGTATCTGCATAGAACATAACCACATTTATTATCAAATGTCTAATACACAAACAGAATGTGCATTCCCAGCTTCCCTACAAAGCACCTTTATAGCACTTAAAGTAAAACACAAGTAAAAGAAGCAGCAGAAGTGCAGTCCCATGACCATGTCCACAAACAATAATAATTAAAAATACTTAAGTTAAGATGGTTTTGCAATCCAACTTGCCTTCGGGGTTTATTATGCCTTTGTCCAAACTCTTCACTTGAAAGCTCTACAGACAGACAGATAAAAAATGATAATGTTAGCAATTGTACCCTCCCCGGTTGCCAGCTGACCAGGGCCCATCTAAGGCCTTAACCAAGGGCAATTCATTGCGTATAAGAGGAAATGGAACATCAATATTTACCAGATCTCTGAGGTGGCTTCAATTCATTATTAGCTTTGTTAACACTATGGTCCTTGCTGCACATGTTGGATAACAAAAGAAAATAATAAATCAAGAATCTAGCAATAGGATTTAGGAACATTGAAAGGAAATGGTGGTGGTAAGTAATATGAAAATATCCCAATGCTACAAAACTTGGCCAACCTTGAAGTACCCATTGCAGAGGCCTGTCCAGATTGGTGACTGCTTGCACCATCAACAGCAAGGTATGGGTATGTAGCCCCTAAAGCTCCTGCAGTACCAGCCAAGACTGGTAGCCTTAAACCAAAGGAGGATGAATTATTATTATGGGTTCTAATACAAAGGGAACAAAAAGGAATCAGAGAGTTTTTCCATTTGAAGTAAAAAAGGAACTATTTAACTATTTAACACAAATGAGCAAGATGTTCTTTTGTGATCCCCTTCCAAAATATCTATTCCTCAAAACATTACTCAACACACTAAAATCGGAGATTTATCCATACCATGTCATTTCTGACTTTCCCAGTTGAGGCTGAGCAACATATCCAGGGAATGCCATACCAACAGCAGGAACTCCTATACCACCAGGATGCTGGCCCCCAAATTGCATGACTGTTTTCCATCAAAACCCAGTCAAAATAAGAAAATCATTAACAAGCTAAACAGATGAACAGAAAATGATAAATGCTGAGTCTTGTTCAGAAAGGATTACAAGCATACAAAAAGAAAAATGGGTGTTAATACCGCAGCCTTTGTGATAAAGTTTCCATGTTAACAATAAAGAATTACTTAATTTTCTACATCTCACTAACTTACAACTACTTTTTCTTGAGAAATAAGAAACTGCATTAACAAATAATAGGCAGATTGGATCTAGAATTTCCGCAAGGTCAGCAATGTCAGTACAAACCTGGCAAGAAGGCAGGGAAGTTTGGATCTCCATGGCTAACACCTACATTGCCAGCGGTGCCTATTACTTGTGCCCCACCATAAACAAAAGTTCCCCGGCCTGCGCCATGGGAACCTCCCCTCCCCTTCCCAACCAAAGCTCCTTTGCCTTTACCTGATTCTGACGCCGAATCCAATTCCCCAGAATCATGTGAATTAGTTGGCGTGGATTTTCTGGAGGGGGAAGACAATGGAGACTCACTGCCAGGTCTTTGGCCCAACTGTGGGGCAGTAGCTTGCACAGAAGTTGAATTCCTCCCTGGAACAGAACTTGTCTGAATAGCCTGGAATTGTGATGGAGAAACTTTATTATGTGAGGTAGCACGCTGAAAATTTGTTTGTACTGGGATTGATACACCCCTCCCAGTCCCAGAAGCCCTTAGGTGAGGAGATTGAGAAGCATCGACTCCAGAAGACCCAGGCCGTGCCATACGCACATTGTTCGAAGGCTTTCCAACAGATTGAGCGATGGATTCATTAATATGCAACTTTGCCATGCTGACGGAATCAACATCATTCTTTCCCTGAATCAGAGCATTCTTTTGTCGAACTGGAAAACCCTCTTCCATAACAGGACCACTGTTTCTGCCACCCGTTTGCACCTCTCTTTTTTGTGTCAAATTAATATCATTGCTGGAAGAGCCAGAGGGATATGGTGGGGAAGCTGAATTCAAATTTGAAGCAAGCACTTGATTTTTACCAGGCACAGAGTCAGATTCTGCATGGAAAGGTGTGGAAGTCCTCTCGAAACTAACATTTGAGTTTTTCTCACGAGATTTCCCAGATCTAGGAAAACAAAATAATTCCTATCAGAATGTCTTGAGGCTATAGGTCTCATGTTTCCTGCAAATTTTGTAAAATGAATCCTGTACTTACTGTTTATTTTGGACTTGGGGAGATGGACCATTGATTTTGTTGGTACGTTCATACCTTTGGGGGCCTCTTCCTCTCACAACACTCTTAGGCATCTGATTTTGATTGCTACTGCTACTATACCCTTTCCTACTTCCTTCAGTGCCTCGACCATTACCACGGCCACGATAATTACCCTTATAAGGTCTCCTCTAAATTTTAGACACAGAGCATTACAAGAAAGAGCATAAGAAAAATGACAATAGAACTAATTAACAGAAATGATTGACCACAAAGCACTTTAAAGATCATCACCTCCTCATAATGCCTTTCGTGCAAAATTTGCTCAAATTTATCATGTCCCCATTTCTTGTCATCTTTGGACTCCCACAGTCTCCTTCCACCACCACGTATCCATCTAAGGGGGAGAAAAAAAAAACAAGACATCAAATCATATCAGAAATTGGCAAGTACAGTAGAATTGTTGAATTTTCTAAGAATTATTTTAAACATCACATATAAGGTGATTCTGAACTGGTTGAGACTAGAGAGTATTCGCTATTAGTGTATCAAAAAAATCAACTCGAGACCAGAACTAAGCTATTTTTTTCTAATATAAGAAAAAGTATTGTACAAGCCTAGTAGGACCACACAAGATGACAAAGGTGAACATCCAGCACTCAAACTCGAGACCATGATTAAGCTGAAACTCCATACAACAGTGGTCCTAGCCAGCTCAACTACGATATTTCAAAGTATTAATGAATCATTACATTGTATGCACATATTCCACAAAGTTATGTTTGGCATAATGAAAAAAATATGAAGCAAACACCACAAACCTGTTGCGGGTACCAGCATTGTCCCTAAATCGGTCATCGTGCATGTAAAAAGCTCCGGCTGTGGGCACCGAAAATGGATCAGACTCCTTTTTCTCCTCGGAAAGGTCCTCAACGGAATCTTCCAAAGGGGGTATGACATCATCATCAGATTCCTTAGCCACAACCACAGAACCCTCAACCTCAACCCCACCACTTCCACCCTTCTCCTCGTACACTTCTTCAACTTCCTCTTCTTCTTCTTCTTGCAATTCTTCTTCTGCTTCTTCAACATCATCACCATCATCCGCATAATCTTCAACACCACCTTCATCATCTAAGTCATTAGAAAGAACCTCTACTCTACCATCTTCCCTCTTATCAGTGACTTCTTCCCCTTCGGCTTCTTCGTCATCGCTTGCTTCGCGCCTCCGCATTGTTAACGGTCTCGTTGCCTCTTCGGGATCACTATCATACTCAACGTTGTTTTCTTCAACCGGGGTAGCCATCAACACCAAAAAAGCAACACCCGATAAACCCCGACCAAAACCTAGAATTTTCCGAACACAAACCCCCACAAAGCAGAAACCTTACAAGAACACAAATTTCAACAAATAACAAACTCCAAAACCCAAAAAATGGTCAAATAACCAATCAAATCCGGAATTCCCCCCTCAAAGATCGAAACCCTATATGAGAAGTTTCTCAGTGAAATCAAAAGAGCCCAAAAATGGAGAGATTATGAGAAGGAGATGAAGGGCAAGGGGAATGGGAATGGGAATCTAAGAAAGTTGAAGCGGAAAAAGAGTGAATTGGGATGTGTTCTACGAAAGCTTAGAAGGATTTGAGAGTGTGAGCAGAAAGATTTGTAGAGAGAAAAGAGGAGTTCAAAACTAAGAATAGGAGACACTGTTGAGAAGAATGAATTATCTGAATTTTTTTGGCTTTATTTCAGATTTGGAATCTCATAACCCGTCAACTTCTCACACTGAGATAAACAAAATAGAAAATAAGATCAATGTTGAAAAATTTGGAGTAATCAAATTGCTGAACGATAGAGAAGAAGACGCATAACAATTCAATACTTGTTTTATGATTTAAATTTTTTTATAATAATCTCTTTCAGTTTTCTGTATGGTTTAATATTCATTCAAATCTTATGATCACAGATTTTAATTGAAAATTTAAAAAACATTAGATTAGAATATGATTATTCCTACATAATAATTTTGTTGATCGGATTTTATTTTGACTTGTAACTAAAATATTCGAATTTTCTTTCTAATGATTTCAAGTTGATTCAGTTAAATTTTAATTATATTTCCATGTAATATTTTGGTCTTTATGTAGAAAAAATAATTAGATCCTTTAAGTATGGTCTTAAGATTCATGATCATATGTATGAACAATTAAACGTGTCAAAGTATAGTTACTGGACAATCAATAATAAATGACACATTGTTAAAAAAATTAAGCAAAGATAAAAATAAAATAGGTGATTTATTCAAATAGGTATTGACAAATTAATTTGAAGTTGTTGGACGAATACATTTTAAGTATGTGTGTAAATAAAATCCTCTTAATCATTAACTTGAAAATACGATTTTGATATTACATTTGTTTTAGTTGAATTTTTACTTATATGATATTACAGAAGTAGTATGGAAAGCAGCAAGTAACTTTGGTCCTCATTTTCTTTATTCTGATTTTTTTAACTTCTCTGTTTATATATTTTTATTTTTAAATTAGCATATTTGAGTTTATTTGTCCTAATATATATACATATATATATAATTAAATTAGTATTTGTAGATGAAAAGTGATGTCATTGATTGCATGTTGTATGTTGAATTGCGGATGTTATTTCTTTGATTTATGGGTTTAAGATTAAAAATTATCTGTTTGATTTACATTCTTTTGGGGTTGGGGTGAGGTTGAAAAGTGAAAAAAGAAAAAGAAAACAGAATTAAAAGTGAGATTATTTCCAAAGAAAATAAGTGAAAAAATTATATTCAATTTGATTAAGATAATAAAATAAATTTAATTGTATACTAGTATATTTATAAAGCAATTTTTTAAAATAATTTACTGTAAACAATAATGTATAAAAGTGTAAATTTAAATTAATATATATTTTAAATTAAAATAAAAAATTATTATAAAACATTAACAAACAAAAAAAATATTTTAAAGCAAAAATATACTAAAATAAATTATGTATAAGATATAAAAATTTATTCTTTATTTTATTATAATATAGTATAATATATTAATAATATAATTATACAAACTTTCCTCGTAAATCCTCCTCTTATAATTATGAAAGTTTAATGTTACAGTTTTATTTCGATTTTTATGTTTTATGCATTTTCAATACATCGATTTACACCTTTTTTCTTTATATATCTTTATAAACTGTTCATTATTAAATCCAAACACCCGCTAAATCTGACGATGGAAGATAATCCTGTCATGCCATTTGTTTAAGTTGTTTGTTGAAACGGTTAAAATTTAGCGTGTTGGTCATTTCTCTTTATCTCAACTATGAAGTTCTTTCTAGTTTTACATATAAAAGCCAAATTTTACAAATTAATTAATTACCAATATTACCTTTAAAGTTATCCAATCTAAAGATCAACTACACCCGTGATCTAGATACTTTAGTCACGCGCAAAAATTGTCAAAAAGGTAAAGACATTAAGGTGAAGGTGAACAATCTAATACAAAATTAGAATAGAAAATAGACATTTGAAAGATATATTCATAATTGTGTCCAACGCATTAGTAGAGAAAATTACGTAGCATAAGTTTGGAGTGATTTGAAGGTAGACCTCTGGCATGTTATAAAACAGTCCTGTAGTTTCTTTGAAAAGTTTAAGAATAGAAAATAAAATATAACCCAGCATTCGTTGTTATCTTGACCTCATCTTACACAACAAAAACGTTTAGCATGAATTATACCACGATTGCTCAAGCAACAAAATGTTACAAAATCCCAAGCCAAATTGCCGTACAAAATTATGGAAAAATTGGTGATGAGTTCTGAGATTTGGTCACCGCCTACTGAAAATGGACATAATTTTATAATTTCCTCTCTATTTCCCAAAATATACAGCCTAGTTGTAATAAAGCGTATGATACATTAAAAAGAACAAAACTAGAATTGCAGGTACTCAGGTGATAGTAATGAGGAGTTAGAAATGGGAGTTAGAAATGGCACTTGAGAAGCAATCACCTGAGACAAAGCCTCAATTTTCGCGCGGCTCCAACCCAATGCTTCGATACTGACCCTACCTTACTCTTCGTCCGCCTCATTACCGTTGATGAGGATTGCACCATCAGTAGAATCGGCATCCACTACAACTGCCTCCTCTTGGCTTCCTTCCTCTCCATTTTGTTCCTCGTGTTCATCTGGATAGTGCTCTTCCCCATTGAGTTCAGTCAACTGGGACAAAAGAACATAAAAATAACGTAAACACACTAACACCACTTGACAATCCAATTGGGGTTATAGGCTATCATTTCTACTTTAGGAGAAAATTTTCATAACTTCTGTACGGTGTTAGCTATAATATTTAATTTACCTCGTGGATAGAGTCCCCATTCTCAAGAGGCTGATCCCCTTCTTCTACCTGCATGTTTCTGAAAGCTTCAACAAGGGTGATATGTGATTTATCAGCCTGGTTCACATACTCTGATGCAGGAGGGTACACGCCTCTACAATGAAAGAACAAATTAGTACAAAACATCTGTGAAAGAGGTTTAACACACAAGTTGCAAGATACTTGTAAAAAAGTATGCATTTCCCCACTGACCTTGTTTCTGCAGCTTTAGATTCAACAGCAAGTGCAACTTGCCAATCCCCAAACAAATTAGGATACTCCTCAGGATCAGCCAATGATTCGGCGGCTTTTGAATTAACCTGTGCACATTAACCGATAAATATAAGAATTTGTATTTCAATCCACATGATAAGAATCCCAGGCAGGGAAATGGAATGTGAACAGAAGTTCTTACATAATATCACGAGAACAGGATAAATGTCAGACTGTTCAATTATAACTAAATCTAATACATACATAACAAATTACCTTACTGAGATCTTTTCTCCAAATTGCCACTATCTCTGGGACCTTGCTTGGGAGATAGGATCGAGCCATTAAAGCAGCCTCTGGAATCCGATTGCTGCCAAAAGTATAACACAGCTACATCAAACTGCAGTCTAACTTCACACTTTTTCTCTCGGTACAGTAATATCATAAACAAGAAATCACAACCATAGAGTATTACCTTTCCACCAACAATTGAAGGCTGTCCTCAAGTTTACCCAACGTGAATAAGCAAAGGAATGCAACATTATTTTTCCCTTGCTCTTTAGCAAGAGTTGCAAGTTGTGATATTCCTTCAGCATCCCCTAAAGAAGAATATAGCAGCAATAACCCACTCAAATCCATTGCATATTTTAAACACTCTTCAGCCATTTCTAACTGCAAGAACAAATAATACCGTGAGCTGCATAAGAACAAGAAAGATACCCAATACCAATCAACATCAAGTGTGTCCATAATCATTATCAATTAGAACAAGAATAAAATAAATATTCAACTTCCTAATCATGCATCAGAATCAGCATCTTGACTGACCTCTGCTACAATCGGAAGTTCTGAAGGAGATGGAATGGAGTGTTCATAATGGATTAGTTTTGGATTGATTATAAATTAATGATGCGCTATTTTGTGGAAATTTTAATGAAACAATGGAAGAGTGCACATTATTATTTGGGATCCTAGGATGCCTTAAAATTTGATTAATTCCTTCTTTTATCCCATTGTAATATTTTCCATCAAGGAAACATCATATCTAAAAACAATTAGATGATGAAAACTTATAGAACATTGGCATTTCTGATTTCTATTCAACAACATATGAATAGTTTCATTACTTTGACTAAGTGTTTGCTGAATTTTCCCTCAAGTGGACGGTAAAAGCTTGGTTGATTCGTCTTTGTTATAAAATGCAACAGAGGAAGATGACTCTTAAATTAGGGTGAGGAGGATAAGCAAAAACAGAGCCATGTGTGATTTGTTTCCAATTGTTAGTGAAGATGAGACTTTAATCCCAGTAAAGAGGATGTGCAAGATTCCCAACATTGTCAGACAAAGAACAGAAGAAGTCAAGCAAGACTATACCCGCAAGCCAAAGTGACAAGCAAGAGCATTGATGCATAATATATGAAACCTGAAATGTGAGAAACATAGTAAACCTAGCCCTTTCACCTTTTGCTGAGATAGTGCTGTGTATCAAGCAGTAGCAGAAAATTTGGGGTCAAATTGAAACACGACCACTTGCATTGAAAAATATTAATGAATCATCAGTGTCTCAAACACATTAGTCAATATTTTTCTTTATGAAAATGGTGCACTCTCCCAGCATATCCATCTAAGCACATAGTATGAGACTCTACATGTATTGGTGTAATGTAAAATAACATACTATAACAAGCTGTTAATTCTGGAGAATTTGGGCTTCATTGTTTGGCACTAATCAAAGCCACTGAATCCTCTTAAGCACGGTCTTATTGAGCACTATATTTGGGAATGTAATTAAGCCAAACGTTAAAGAAATCATAAAAACTCATTTGATAGAAAAAAACACCTTTCCAGTAGACATAGCTAATTCTCCCAATTGCTTCCATTTAGACTCACTCTGCACTTCAGTGGCAATACCCTGCAAAAGAATAATGAACATTACTCTCAATATAACCTCAAAAGTCAGACTCATGCACATGAGAAATGCAAAAACTCAAAAACCCAAGATATCAATTTTCAGAAGTCAAATAATATAACCTTGCAGGAAAATATGAACTTGTGCACTTACCTTAGCAACCTCTAATCTTCCAAGCTGAATGGCTAGATCAAACCTGTAGTCAGGGTCAGTGGCTACTTCAAGAGCATCCTCAATCATCCCTCGTGATTCCAGGAAACGAGCCACACTAGTGTAAGAAACAAATCAAACAATTGCAATTAGGATGTATGTTACATCTAAACATAAAAGTTGAAACTGTACTCCAAGTTAACATCATACACATAGAAAATTATTCTAAATCAACGACACCAGCAAAAAAATGCATTATATATTCCTATAGGCTATAATTATATATTAGTTTCTTAAAGAATCCAAACAATGATAAATAATGAAGAAGCAAGAAGACTACAGTGAGTCCAGAATGACATCAAAGAAGCCAAGAAGTAAAGTATCATCATTCATAATAAGCAACAAAACTTGAACATGAGTATCAAATTCTCCACTCAACCACAAATTATCCACTCCCATTTATAAGCTGGTTGGCATTTTTACACATGGAATCAGACCAGAACTTTAGTTGAAAAAAACAAAAAAGGGCATGTACTGCAGGATAATTATTGGCATCGAGTTATTATTGTTTTTGGTAAGTAAATTTCCAAATTTTGTAACACAGTGCCATACAAAAAAAAGCCTCTTGGCAAAACATACCAAACATAATTTCTAAATAATGAAAGTAAAAGTCATTCCATAAAAAAGTAACCAAAACTAACTACTACCTGTTATGATGATCTTTTGGAATTGATGGTAGAATTTCATTGGCTCTTTCAAAGTCACCACGCATGACAAGTGTCTTGTACTCAATCAAACTTAAAAGTAGTGTGTATCCTATAACACTGAGTAAAATAGAGGAAAGAAGAAAAAATCAGCATTATCGCATTGAGTGGTGTTGAATGATGCAAACCATTGATTCACTTACTTGAACTCCTTGTCTATCAAATAGACCCTACTTTGGCTGGCAAGATATCCCAACAAGTACATAGGACGGTCCAAATGAAACATTGTAGTTACCTAAATTCATATTGTAATGCATCAACAGGAATTGTATCATCCTTATCATTAAATAAATATACATACAATAAAAGAAATTCATCAAGACAAAGAAAAAAATATTACAGCAAGTCAAAAAATAGATAAGAATTTTTTTTAATCTAAAAGGGAAAAGAGATAATACCTCACCACCAACACAATAGTTAAGCCTCCAAGAAGAATTGTTGTAGATAAAGCAATCCCCAACCCAGATCCCTGTCCTGACGCGTTCATTCGTTTCATGCAGGAGCTCAAAGGCATCTTCAACACCTTGCTCATCTGCAGGGCTTCCACTATCTAAATATGATGCAACAACATCACGCTGCAACAATGGAAGTTAAAATGTTACTATACTTCACCAGTAAAGTGCCATTAGATATTCAGTTAACCAAAACATAGGGGGAAAACAATGCCTTCTCATAGAAAGTCAACCATCGTAATAAAAAGGATCAAGTATTTAGAATCCTCACATTGTACTTCAGGATGTAGAATGATGTATCACTAGCAATTGTCACAAGATCACCACTGTCAGCCCAGTAGAGGTTCTGACACAAGAAAATTTAACAAAATTAACAAGAAATAGAAAAAAAGAAATAAAAGCAGAAAGCTGATGCCACCTCATGGAAGCACTTACTTTAACATTAACATCAATACGGCGAATCAACCTGCATTCAGCCCAATCATAAAAGCAGATGAAATCATTTGAGCACATTGCCAATACAGTGCCACCAAATATTCGTTCGGCTGAAAAAGTTGGTCGGATACTCTTCCTTTCCTGAAATATACAAATTTCGTTCCCAATTAAAACTTCCTGAGACAACTAATTTCATTTGGAAGACATCCCAAATGACGAGAGATTTTTTGTGAGAACCAAGTCAGGCAACACAAATAAAAATCAATAATCTCTTATTACTAGCAGCATTGGAAGCACTTTTCCCAAATGTTAGTCAGATGCTCAAGGAAAACTAACTGATACCATACCATAGCTTTATTACATGGTCCCTTTTATAACAGTAAATCATTGACAGGAACCAGTTTGCCTATCCTTTTAACAAATTATTTAGAATTTGTTGGTTGTCACTTTGGCGTTCTTCTTCAGACAAAGAAAAAAAAAAGAGTAACTGAAAGTGAAGCACAACCTGGAAATTTTTGCTGAAAATTTTGACCTTCGATGTACTTTCTCTTACAGCATACTCCCCATCTGAAGACCAAGCAAACTCCAGGGCAGAACCAAACGATCTATTTCTCCATGCCAAAGCAGTGTATATAATGTATTCCCCATCTCCACAAACAACAACAAACCTCCCATTTGGATTGTGCCTTAGACTCTGAGTATAAAAGTAAACCAAGGGTCAGACACCAATCAACATGCATGAAAAAATAAATTAGTGCGGATAATTAAACCCAAGGGCAGACTATTATTTTGAAGTTCACTTCATTGAAAAGGGATTGAATACAACAAAAGAATAGTCAGAGATACCAACTAGTTCTAGTCATTAACATCTGAATTTGAATATCTAACATCACACAATAAAACCTATATTTATTTAAATAAATACTCATCCGTACACAGATTACATAAACAGAATGGTGAGCAAAAGAACCACGAAGATGATGGCCAATTTAATCCTATCAAACAATGGCAAGCTTTATGCATATAATACAATACAAAGGAAAAAATAATCAATCAGAACTAAAAAAAATGTAACAAAAAAGGCATGAATCACCACAATAAAAAGGTCAGAACCAGAATTGATATACCAAAATGTCTGAATTGCTAAATAATGAATATGCCTGCTTCTTGTATCCTTCAAGAGTTGCATGAGCATAAATGATAAAGTAGAAACTAATGCAAAAGAATGTGACTTAATATCAAAGAAAAGGGATGCTCACTCACTTGTGGATAGAGATCACAGGTGCCCAACTCCTTAACAGCCAACGGTAACCTTTCTCCATCAGCAATCTAAAATACATAGTACTTGTGTCACTGAAGCAAGTTTCAACTTTTTTCTCACATATAATATGGATAAAAAGGATTAAAAAGAGCCCATACCTCCACATCTGCTCCTACACTCCTTATATTGACAGTTTGAATTTCATTATGCTTAGCCCAAATTATTTTTCCACTGTTATCCATGCTGGCTACAGGTTCTTCTCGACCAAGTTTGACCATAATAGTACCTTCATCATAGCCTATCACAACCCTTCAAAGAAAGGGATTTTTTTTAATTTAGGTCATGACATGAAGAATGATCATGGGAAGAAAAGAGTAAAAAATGTTCTGCATTCAGAGAGAGGTTAAAGCATACAAGATCACATGAAACACAAGGAGAAAAAAGAGTTTGCTAATAAGTATTTCATTATTGAGGTGAGAATAGATACTATTGTCCCACACTTCCACTCAACATGATTCGAGGGCCTGCAGCAGATGTGAGAATCGGTAATTACTTTCATAATTTAATCCAAAAACAACTCACCGACGTGAACCCCTCAGGTATCCAACAGCCCAAACTCGTTCAAGGCCATAGTTCAATGTGTTCTCGAGCCTGCAAGCAGATAATACCACCATTAAACTTTAAAAAATGACTGGAATCTATCCATAATCTCAAATATACTTCAAACTAATTTTGGTATAAAATCTTCTAACAGTGTAACGTGAAGCAAGGTTACACACACACACACACACACACACACACACACATATATATATATATATATATATATATATATATATATATATAAGAATTAAGCATCACTATCCAGTCTTCCTGTCTAAATTTCAGCAGTATCTAAATTCTCAACTGAACATCAAATTTAGGCACACAAGTCATCAAAAAAATGGGTGAAGCAACAAATGAAAAAAATATCATAATTTCTGAAAAATAAGTCGTAATGCATTCTCTGTGATAAAAAATTTAATTATTTCAAGTTCCTATGCTAGAGTGACATTGACAAGAAAAGGGCAAGAAGAATGCACCAAATTAAATAACAACCTCTCAGCTCAGTAATCTGTGAACAAGATAAAATTACCTATAAGTTGTTGAATGCCAAATGCGCACTGTGCCATCCTCAGATCCAGTAATGATTATAGGTAGTTCAGGATGAAAGCATACAGCAGATACATTGTGTGTGTGACCTTCTAGAGTCTGGACACAACTTTTGGTTTGATAATCCCATACCTGTTAAAAAGGTTTTATTGGCATGATAATTCCTATCCATGTATACATATTGGCAATCAAATTAAACAGAAGACGATAAAGATAAAACAGAAAATAGAAAACAAACCTTGGCAGTGTGATCATCAGAACCAGTAATCAGATAAGGTTTGTCACCACCAGTAAAGTAATCAACACAATTCACTCCTTTTTGATGGGCATCTAATGTAAAATTGGGGTCAGGGGAGCCAAGATTCCAAATCTGCAAGTGAAGATAGCAGTATTAATGCATTACTTTTAACATTTACCACGGGTGTGTGGAAATAAACAAAAGATGCCCCAAACAACTAGCAAGAAGAACACACGTATACCTTTATGGTGCGATCAAGAGATGCACTAGCAAAGGTGTTTGTGTCTTTAGGGTTAAATGTCACTTGCATGACATAATGAGAATGTCCCTCAAATATCTGGGTACAGACCCAGCCCTTTTCCCAATCCCAAAGCTTGATGAGCATATCATCAGATGATGACAACACATAAGGAAGGGTAGGATGAACAGCCACACACCTAATGTAATCTGTATGTGCCTCAAATACTTTTACTTTATCCATTGTGTTGTAATTATATACACGAATAAACATATCATCTGCCCCTGCCACAACCCACTGCCTTCGTGCAATAAACTTGGCTGACCTAACTGCAAAATCAAGTCGTATATGAGAGACCGACAAAATATACAAAGTGAATGAAATAAAATGAATCAAGAGAAAGATATACAAACAATGAAACAGACTAAAAATATTCACACACCTGGTAACTCAGTAACCTCAAAAGACTTGGCCATGGTCTGAAATAAAATAATAAAAAATTAAGCTAATTGTATACAAAAATCTCCAAAGAAATTAATGAGGAATATCCATTTGAATAGTCTGGCAAAAGTTCCAAATATACGAACAGGTGTTAGAGGCTGTCTTTCTATACCAACCTATATATCTATAAATAGGTGCATATAGAATGTTCAGTCTTCTGAAATTACAAAGGATTGCAGAGAGGCCATGAAGTGATTATATCATCTCATGCAATATTAGTAGAAATCAAACAAAATACAACATATAGAATGTACAAAACTAAGTACAAGAGCATATTTCTTCTTTTGGGTTTTCCCGCAGTATTTCACACAAAAAAAAACTATAATTCTTCAAAAACATTGATGAAAAAAAAAATTGGGTAAAGAGGAGGGGCAAAAAGCCCATAGACAATGGTGAGCACTCATATAATCAGACAGCTCAACTAACTAACAAGAGTTAAAGGACATCAAGAATATCCAAAGGAAGGAACTCCACCTAAAATAGTCTTCCCATATATGGGATATCTGGACTATCAATTTCTGTAAAATGGGAGTAGCTACTTACATTTCATCGGCATTTTGAATGAGTATTCATCATTTTTCCACAACCAAACAATTGGTTCAATGAAAACATATTCATGTCTTTATTTTATTCTTGTAACAAAGGATGTCTATGTCCTGGCGCAGATAGGGAAACAATAAGCTAAAGTGGAAGCAACTCAACCTGGTTGGGATTTTAAAGCTAAAATGCTAAAAGTTTAATTTTTCTATGTTGTGTTTGGGTAAACCACCTTAATTAAGCACTTTTCAATAAGCTCGTATCGCACAAAAATTGTCATAAATTATTAGACCATAAAACTATTTGAAACAAACTATGAAAAACTTAATTTAAGAAGCTTCACCAAAAAAGGTAATGATAATAAGCTAAAAACAATAGAAGCTCAAAACTGTTCCAAGCGGCCCCCATGCATGGTAGCTTAAGATAATCCTAATATTTTAGTGGAACACCAACATTTTTTTGAAGATTGCTGCCAAGTAGTACATAATCGTAAACTAGTTTTTTAACAAAAGAATTAAATTATGTTACTGCTTTGAATTTTGAGAAAAACATAATAAAGAGGCCCTTTATTTGTGGATCAGCACCTCACTATGTACAGGCACCATGCAAAAGATGGCGTGTCTGACTCAGGTGCAGTGCAACATGAACGAATTCAACATTACATTTCTAAATAAATTTACTAAAATATAACAACCAAATATAAAAATCGACAAACCTGAGATTGGTAGTTCCAGATACAGACAGTTCCAGAGTATAAACTTGCTAGAATCCTGTATTAATTATAGCAACATCACACAATTCAGTGAAACATCCAAGTATGCACTATTTACCTAATTTCCACAGTAAATGAATAAAGTAACACTATTCCCACAAAACAAGACACAGCCATTAATAACAAATGCTCACAAACTATCCCTAATTCCCTGTAGAGGTCATGATTGAGAAATACCAAATGATGGAATCGAATCCAGTAATTCGTGATGAGTAACAAATTATAATGCTGGTTACCAATTTAGCTACATATCCTAAAATAATTCCACAATAAAATCGATACAACAGAACCAAGGACATGGCATTACCATGGTTCTGTAGGATGTAGATCCACAGACTTCACTCTCTCTGATCTTTGCGCAAGCTTTCGCTGTTCAAATATTACGAAAACACACAAGTTTAAGCAGCCGGAAAATTATACACTCACAGAAAACTTCACCACCAACTTATCAAACATTCCTCGGAGAATAAACCTCAATACAAAAGATAAAAAGAAGAGTACCTTAATTTCGAGTCGGAGAGGCTGCAAAAGCAAGCAAAAAAACAAAGACACAGACAAAAAGGAGTCAATGCACAATTCCACAATAGATCCCGCAGTAACAAAAATCGCGAGAACTAAATCAAGAGGCTCGCGTTTGAAGTGAGGGATACAGAAGCAATTGAAATTCAAATAGGAGAGAGCGTAACAAGAAAACATCAAATCGAAGCGAGTCCGCTCCAGATCTAGGATTGTTGAGAACAGTGAAGCGTTCGTTCGCAAGGGATAAGAGAGGAAGCTCACCATTTCCGAAGATTGCAGGAACTAGCAAGTTCGTATCGCGAGAACTCGTCGGAGATCAAGGCAAATTCGAAGAAACCAATAGATCGAGCTCGAAGGTGGAAAGAGATAGAGAGAGAGCGTAACGATTCGAGGTTTGCTACGCAGTGCAGAGTTAAAGAGTGCAAATATGATGATCGATGGGGAACAAAGGGGAACGGAACGGTGTTTTGCAGTTAAGGCATGGATTTACGAGAATGCCACTGGGAGTAGTGTCGTATACCAATACGTCGTCGTTCTGTGTCCTTGTAGGGTGTAGGTATCTGCTAGGATTCTGAACGAAACGGAGATGATGAAATGAGTGGCGTGGATCAAACGTGCACATGAGTCACTTTGTTTATTTCTGCAATGAAGTTATGGGATTTTTTTTGCAAATCAGTCCCTGTGATATTTTAGTCCTTGTAATTTATTCTTTTTAATTTGTTGCAATATTTTAGGTTGTTTAGTAAAAAAAAAGAGTGTTATTCTAAGTAGCTCAATAAGAAAGAAAATCAAACATTTTAATTTATATGATTATATAATTACTAATATAAAAAAAATGTGTATCACGTAACATAAATACTCTTGACAAAATCAAGACATAATAAATAATGATATTTTATAAAAAAATTATTAAAATTATTGAAAATTTAACATCAACTAGAAATGATAACATATCACAATAAACATTATAGTTTTATAAAATTGAGTTAGTTTTTGTTAATATAATATAATAGTTATTTAAAATTTATCTTAAAAAGGATTAGTTAGGGTGATCAAATCACCTTAGACCATCTACTATATAATCTCACACACGAATTAACAATTTCACTTGAAAATCTCATATATATTTAGAAATAAAAACATTTTAAATATTTTATAATATATAAATAAATTACAATGAGAATACTAATAATTCTATTTTCATCTGCCAAATGATGGAAGAATTATACCAAAATGCAAAATACTAATAATTCTATTTTCATTCATTTGATGAATGAATTTAACAAAAGCCTCACTCCCTTAACGAAGAGAACAATAATTTCCGTTGAGCTCGAACTCCCTAGTATGTATTTGGAGAGTCAATTTAGTAATTTTCAAGACATTCAGACACTCTCAATTTGAATTTTATTTTTTATATATTTTATTTAAATAAAACAATCCAAATTTGTTAAATTTCATTTTTGTATAAAAGATTTTAATTACTTCCAATACAGAATTTTATTTTAATATTATGTAATACTTTATAATTTAAAAATATTAATTGATTTTTTTTTAATTGACACTTGTTAATCGTATTTTATGGTCAATAAATAACCTTGATTTAAAAACAACGTTGATGCTAATCAAGAAAACCCAAAATAACATTATCTATTAATGAATAAAACAGGAATGAAAAAACACCATGATCAATTTCAGGCTAAAAAAATGTTCATAAACCTCATTTTAAAAATTATGTTGAGTCAATGACCTTTTTATCTCAATTGAGTCAACGATGTCATAGTAGCGATAGAGTCAATGCATATCAATTTCAAGCAAGTTAATAATATTTCAATGTTAATCAAGTTGACTTTATTTCTTCTTGATTAAAGTTGAATTAATGAATTTTCAACATAAAATATTTAAAAAATATACAATCTCTAAAAATTTCCATCAAGATATTTCAAGTGTAAATCACCCAATTCCAAATTCCTACTAATGAATTTAGTCTCTATTTTCTTTGTCTTGTTTGAATTGTAAACTTTTTTAAATGAACAATTGGGTATCACTCGGTTAAAGTCACAGACTAATTATTTTGATATTGAACTCTATGTTAGCAATTGATTTATTTGAACAGATATTACAATTGTTTTATTATAGAATTTAAATTTCAATAAATCTCTGCCTAAATTTCAAAACCAAATACAGTTCCTTTTATGAGAAAACCCAAGATATCCCTTGACTAGAAGTTAAAAATAAATCCCTAAAAGTATTAAAATTCATTTGGAAATCTAGTCTTTTTCTCCCAACATATTTTTTTTATAATGAGTACTAAAAATCAACCTTCTAATTGCACGTTTAAGAAACAAGATTATCTGTAATCTATACCTCAAAATCATGAAGATAACTGAGATACAATGACTGGATTCAGAAATTGCACATGTAATTTCTAAAAAAAGCAACAAGTCTCAATGTTTAACTTTTTCATTACCATGCTTCCATGTATACTGTCTGGAGAGATTGATGTCCACAAAGGGGAGAGGAAAAAGAGAGGGATTGCACCCTGAGACTACACATAAAGTCAATCCAAATAAGTAAAATGCATGCAGGGGAAATCTCATACATATTCTTTTTCACATAAACAATCACTAACAGACTATTTGTTCTTCAATGCTGTTCAAGAAAAACTCTGATACAACAAAAGGTGATATAACAGAAGGGTAAACTTCTTTACACGTATTTCTTGTTAATCATATGGAATTTGGATATATGCTGCGTCACAGATGAAAGGAATGTCAGCATACATACCAACAAGAGCACACCTTATGCTCTCCAAAACAGTAAAGAGATAACCAAATGATACTGCAGTCCAGAAATGCATTCCAAATTTACCCCAGTAGAGTGATAGCGGCATCCAGCGGCTCACAGTTCCTATAACCTGCAGGGCAATCTCCAACAACATTCCCATCACAACATGAAATCTGAAGAAATGAGGCCATTCTTTTCTCCTCACAATTCCAAGATACGCAACAAAAAAGTATGCCATGAGAAACCAGCTAGGCAGGCTCCCAATTGCCATAAGAAAAGGGTACGTGTAGAATTCAAAGCATTCCAAAAATGGGTGAAGATTATATGCTGTCTCAGCATACATCCATGTCTCGTGGAGAGGCATAAGGTAAGGTAGGCATGCTAATGATCTCCACCACCATTGCGGTTTTTTCGTCATTGGAGGGTAACGGAAGCTAGTTGGGACATCCTTTGATGATGCTCTAGGAACCATGTTAGACTTGCGCAACTGGGGTAATGCAGGGAAAGAGCGAAAGAGAAGATTTTGACCCTCACTCAAACGTAGGCTTGGTGCAGCAAACACATTTGAAAATGTCATTCCTACCACAGATATTTTATGAACAATTCAGTTAGAAAAATAAAATTATCAAGGAAGCCTATTCCAAAGAGAAAGTGAAACCTGACTAACAAATTTCCAAACATTGTATTCGTACCCCTAATCAGGTGTTATTTAAAAGTACAACATTTAATAATGATAGTGATCCACCAAGGCCATTGAGGCCATGTTTTCTACCAAACATATTATAAACTTATATAGTCTCTGCATTGACACTACACAGATTCTGCATTGACATTACATAGATTTTGCATTGTCATTTAATCTCAAACTACCATGCAAGATAAGATTCTTAACTTTCACTATAACTACCTTGAAAATATCTCAAATATGATTTCTGGGTAACAAATTTCCAAACATTTTATACTCACACCCCCAATCACCTGTTATCTAAAAGGACCACATTTAATCATAATGCACCAGTGAAAACCTTTTCCTACAGACCACAGTATACTTCTAGAGTAAACCGTGCACGGATTCTTAACCTTCTATACTATCCATGCACAGATATTAAGCTCATACTTTTAAATATTTTATCATTTGCTATCAAATAATATTCTCACAAGTCATAAGCTCAACCATTCAAAAACATAATGGTTCTACATTAACCAGTGGCTAACGGATAACTAAAGCATGGCACGTACCTCTTGGAAACGAGGATTTACATTCTAAATTATGTCGCGAAAAGCTCCGGATTTTGGAGGCGGCAACATTAGCAGACATTCGAGAAGCACAACGAATGATAGAACAAGTTGGTAGGACATGGTTGCGTGACCTGGAATTCACAGGGGCACACCCTTGGGATACAATGCAACCATTTTGTATCATGGTTGGTCAACTGATCGAAGAAGAACCATGAGAAATCAAATTAAAACTAAAATTAAATTGAAGATTAACAGTTGAAAAAATGACTACCGAATCGGATAGTAAATGACAAATTAAAAATGAAGAAACAAACACAACATCATAATCACATCACTGCCTGCAACAATCCAAGAATCCGAATCACAGTGTGAAAGTTGTTTTGAATGAGATTATGCAGTAGCTTGTTGGAATGAGAAATTCGGAGGGAGAAATTTGCAAAGTAACCTGAGTCCTAGAATCAATTTCCAGCGAGTCCTGGTTAGCGACTCCAGTGTTGAGGGAATTTGCGAGGTTCGTGTGTTAGGTTTATCTGCTAGCGTCTCTGCACGTCAATTTTCACAGAACAAAGAGATAAAGAAACAGTATGTGCCTCCATTGGGCTGGAGAACATTTCTGGAGTTCAAGTATGGGCCAAGCCCAAGCCCAAACCCAAAACTAAAATTATTTGATTTTACCTGATTTGCAAATTCCCAGTTATGTTGAAAAATAATAAAAAATATATTTCATTATTTATTTTATAAAATAATATTGCAAATTCTCGTTCCACCTCCATATCTTCTTCTACACCTTCATATTAGTTGTGAAAAATCGATTTTAACTTTTTTAAAAATTTTAAATAATATTAATGAAACATAATCTCGTTTTTTTAAATAATTTCAGGTGCACCCCACATCTCATACCTATCTCACAACATCTTCATTATTCTCTCCAACTACGAGAACAGTTTATCATTTGAGTGTGGTGAATGTTGACGAAAAGATTCATTGTATTTAAGGTTTTTCAGTGCGATTTTATTTATTTATTTAGTTTTGTGTCTTGTTAGTTTTTTTCTTCTGGAATTTTGACTTTCAAGAAAATTGTATTAAGAAAATAATAATTATAAAATTATATACAATTATTGTATGCAATATTTGACGATATTGTATCCAATTATATGCAATTAATTTAATAATTCTAGAATCTCATAATTAGTATCCTACCTAATTAAATTGTAATTTGGAAAAGAGAAACTTCCTATATATTTCCTATACATAACTCATGTAATATACACATAAGAAAATAAGAAACATCTTTTCTTCTTACCATTTTTTATCATTTTCTTATAAATTGTAAAAAAATAAGTCAAAAAAACTGTCACCAGTAAAAATGTCACAAAACTTATCTCAACCATCAGCTATCACTAGTCACTACATGCTACCATCAATCATTACAAACAATTATCCACCACTACTTAAAAATGAAGAAGACATCACAACATCGTACTCATAAAAATATTATTAAAATTAAAAAATATATATATAAATGCAAAGAAAAGGTATAGCTAAAGGGAGAAATTCACATAACATAGTTATAAATCTTTATATTGTAATAATATCTATATAAGGTTAGAAAAAAGAAAAGCCACACATTAAAAGAAACACTTATTTGGGGGTCAACGCTATAGTTGTACAGCAAAAAAGCAAAAAACAATTCATAGTAAGGCATAATATTTTTATAACACAAGTTCCAATCAGATGATTAAATTGCTCCATATATAAGGTATCTTTATAAAAAAAAACTTTAATGCACAACATATGAATGTACCACACTCAATAATTAATGCTCCATATCAATAATTATACCATTTTCTTCTTCGTAATCAATTCAACTTTTTTTTATAAATATTTATCAAAAAATATTCAAACAAGATCAATGTCATATGCTGTTCATTAAATAATAATAACAATGATATTGAGATGAGTTAGTTGCATTGGTTTGAGGTAAAACAAAACTGAATTAATCATTGTTATTGGGAAAATGATGAAGTAGAAATGCAGAGCATATAGGAATGATAAATGGATACTCTTTTTTTTTTTGTACTTTCCCAACCTATTTCAATTTTGATGTGAAAGTTCGACATTGATTGCATATAGTATGATTAATATTCATATTTTAAATTGATTATGAGAATTGATGAGTATGTAAATATATATTTTTATTTTTATACTTATTTCAATATTCATCATTGTTCTCTTATTTATTAGATAATTTAAAATATTTATGTTAATTTTTGTTAGTTTTTTAACTTATTTATATATCATATATTTGACATTTTTTCTATTTTTATAATTATTTAATTTCTATGTAATTGTATTACATATTGGCATTTTTACTATTTTTATAATTATTTAATTTTTATGCAATTGTTATTTGATATTTATTTATATATTTATAATTTTAAAAAAAATTAATATTAGACAAAAGAAAATGTATATTATATCTACATCAAATGCTTGATATCATATTTTTTTAGTTTTTATTTTTTATAAAAAATTATTTAATTAATATTTAGAATAGTAAAAAAAATTAGAAAGAATGAGAAGAGACATGTGGACAAGATTACTTATAGTTTCTATAAAAAAATGATGACCATGAAAATGAATTTTTACTTATAGAGATAAAAATAATAAAACCTACACTATATCCTAATTATTTGAAGAAGCATAAGGCATATTCCAAGAATAAACTTCTCCACTTTCCACTTTTCTCAAAGCTTTTATGTCCAATGAATAACCCTAGAGAACCACTCAAATACCCTAACCAGTTCCCTAGTATGGGTTTAATTTGTATGTACAGTGGAAATTTAAATAACCAATATTATACTAATGAATAAGATCACATAGTATAATGATCAAATTTTATTAAATACTTATACCAATAAAATATTTATTAGATTTAAAAAATGTTTTTCACTGTCATAAAACAACTTCTCACAAAAAAAATAATATAGTTTTGTTAGTATTTATATTTTATCTGTATGAATTTTATATGAAGTTAATATAAATTAACTTCCCACAGAAATTATATGACAAAACCATGATGAAATTAATGGGTGTAATTTTCAAAACAAAAATTAAAACTTATAACTAGTTTCGTCATCTTCTTAATGTCATTAGACCAAGAAATTATTTCAGACAAAAGTATTATTGACGATCTCAAACTTAAAATATTCAGTCAAGAATATGTGTCTCTTCATATATATATATATATTAAAATCTTCACCATATGTTCTTTGTATTTAATCTTATTACTGACCTAATTCAATAATAAATGTGGTCATCTTTAAAAAGGTCGATTTTCTAGAATTTCATAATTTGTACTAACATTAATACATTTAATCACATATATTGGTAAACGACAGTTTATACGCCGTGTCGACTTATGATATTGTTGGGGATGAAGTCAGAACCAATTGGGTTGGATTGACTAGACACCATGTGTTAGTGAGTAGACTTAATCATTGTGTCCATTTTATAATATTTATTTAAACTTTATCTAAAGAGATCATTGTACTTGTAATTGATGTGAAGATAGAATGAAAACCTAATAGTTGTCCGCGTGGATGTAGATTGCAGTTGGCGATCGAACCATGTTAAATTGTATGCTGTTTATTTTCTTTTCTGCAGTTGATTTGTGATTATGTGTGTTGTTTCTGCGAGTGTTTTTTTTTCATCAGATACTACATAAACTATGAATTGATTAGGCTTGATATGATTTGTATTAAAAATAAAATAAAAAAAGTTTGGTAAGAGGAGAACCTTTGAAGATGGGTTAGTGGTCCACCATTTTGTTCTTCTTTTGAATTGATCCATCAATTGTGGTTGTGGATTCCTTATAAATCTTCCTTAACAAATTTTCCTTATCGTCTACAATCATTTTCTAAGGAGCAATCCAACATAACTCCCTGTCGCCGCGTATATATATATATATATATATATATATATATATATATATATATATATATATATATATATATATATATATATATATATATATATATATATATATATATATATATATATATATATATTTATTTTT
>Ga0123342_1000378_pt1 | contig 68385 bp, 25 predicted proteins | sample Turbeawhitnodule_FD_89960 | JGI IMG/M metagenome (GOLD analysis project Ga0123342, IMG submission 89960) | Root nodule microbial communities of legume samples collected from Mexico - Turtle bean Mexico white nodule | ecosystem: Host-associated > Plants > Roots > Nodule | place: Mexico: Nepantla... | reverse complement strand
GAGACTAATTCTGAAGATAAAAACCTCACATGCAAACTTAAATTAAAAGGCAACCCAACCAGATCAAAACTAAGTCAAAGGAAAAAGAGCCAAGAATGAACTTACTCTATCTAAGATTTTGATTGGTCAATCTTGTAGAGTTCGCTGCCAGGAGTCCAATGGCAGACTCTGATCATTAAACTGACGAAAGAGGAGGTCAAAATCTAAGAGAGAAGGGAGAGGAAAGGAAAGAGAGAACAAAAATGAACATACTGTATGAAAGATTCTGATTGGTCAATATTGTAGATCTCGCTGCCAGGAGTCCAATGGTGGACTCCGATTGTCAAACAGATGAGCGAGGAGGTTGAGATTTTAGAGAGAAGGCAGAGGAAAGGAAAAAAGAGTTTTTAGAGAGATGATAGTTCTTTTTAAAATGAAACCTGAATAACTAAATTTTTATTTATATATCCTTTTCACTTTAATAATAAAATATTCAGGTGTCATTTTAATTGTATCATTTCTACTCTAAGACTATTTTTCTCGGTCCTTACAATACCATTAAATAATAAGTGAAACCTATGAAATTGGTGCTTTTTTAATAACCAAATTTTGAGCTCTGAAAATAAGAACATTGAATTAAAGATAACAACTAAATAAGTGAACAACAATATTATGCCATTTATATTTTATTATAATATACATAATATTTTTTTTTTGTTTTTTACCCTACTAATTTTTTGTAAGAAATCGTTTCTAATATTTTTTTTAAAATCTAAATAACTTTATTTGATTGTTCAAAGTACTATCTAAAAAAATTTAATGAACAAATACAAAATATAAAATTATTAAAGACAAAAATGTTAGAAATTTATTAGAAATAGAAAAATGTAAGTCATATATATATATATATATATATTAATAATATACAGGACTTCACTGTAAATAAAATATAAAAAAACATTATAGGTGTTAAATAGTAAATCTTGTCATGAAAAAAACTTCTACCATACCAGATTTTAAAACCATTAAGTGTTAGGTGTTAATAGTAATCCCCATTTTGATATGGAAGAAACTTCTAATATTCACTTTAACTTAGATGTAGATCATAAATTTACATTTAACTTGTTTCAATACAAAACTAAATATTCACTTAATATTGCAAATCTTCTTAAATCAATGCTATCCAGAAAAGTTTCAAAGGTTTATAAGACTCCATAGGTAGTGATGGATCTTGAATTTTTCAAAATCCAATATAATCCTATCAAATGAATTGAATTTAGAGTCCATATCCACTTTAACTAGATTAAATCCACTTTGTTAATTAGATTAAATTCATTTTTTTCAATTAGATTAAATTTACTTTGTCAATTAAATTAAATTAAATTCACTTTGTTAATTAGATAAAATCTATCTAGATATGGGTCTTAACTGACTTAGCTTGAAAAGTTTCGGGTTCAATCGACTCAACATGTACTTTGACCCACTCGACTCGACATGGACTATGGCCCACACGACTAAACATGTAAACTAACCGACTTGGCTATACATCGGCCCAACCCGACTAGACTTGGGCCCAAATTGACTCTGTCAGGGTCGACTTGACTCTACATGGGTTTAGTGGCGAATCAACCTTGGCTCGGGGCGACTCAACTCGACATTGACTCGGTTCGAATCCGCTCGACATCTTCCTGGGCCCACTCTGCTCGAAATCGGCCCAGGCCCACTCCGCTCGACATCGACCCAGGCTGACTCCACTCGACATCGACCCAAGTCGACTCCCCTTGACATCGCCTCAGGCCGACTCCGCTCGACATCAACCCGAGCCGACTTCGCTCGACATAGACTCAGGCCGACTCCGCTCATCATCGATCAGGGCCTACTCCACTCGCCATCGACCCAGGCCGACTCCGGAAATCGGCTCGAGTCAACACTAGTCGAGTTCGGCCCGGGCCAACTCCACTCGACATCGGCTTGTGCCGACTCTGCTCGACATTGACCCGGGCCAATTGCAATCGACATCGGCCCAGGTCGACTCCGGTCGACATCGACCTGGGCCCACTCTGCTCGACATCGACCTAGGCCCACTCCCCTCGACATCAACCTGGGCTGACTACCCTCGACAACGACCCAGACCAACTCCACTCGACATAAAAGCGGGTCGTCTCCGCTCGACATGGACCCAAGCTAACTCCGCTCGACATCAACCTGGGTTGACTACCCTCAACAAAGACCCGAACCGACTCTGCTCGACATAAAATCGGGTCGTCTGCGCTCGACATCGACCCGAGCCAACTTCACTCGACATTGACCCGGGCCAACTTCACTCGACATCGACCCAGGCCAACTCCAAAAATCAGTCTGGGCTGACACTAGTTGACTTTGGCTTGGGCCGACTCCGATCGACATGAGTTCAAGTCGACTTAGCTCAACATGGACCCGAATTGACTCTACTCAACCTGGGTTTGGGCCAAGTGAAAATCCAACCCAAAATCCAATTTGGATAATCCAAAAATGTATCCAATCTATATGTAATCCATATCCAATTAAATGGACTGGACTTAAAATCCAAAAATATGAATTTGGATTTGAGATAAATCCATTTAAGTGGATTAAAAGTAATATGGATTTGGGCTCTGATTCTTGAATTCTTTCTCTGTTCTTTTTCTAAATTCTCCTATTCTTATTCTTTTGTTCTTGTTTTCTTTAGGGTTATGGCAGAAGAAGGAATGACGAGATCAACTTCCTCAGATTCATCAACGAGTAGATATCTTTACCTTCATCCAGTGAAAATCCAGCGTTTTCGCTTGTCTCACCAGTTTAAGACTCAACAAATTACCACTCTTGGAGTAGGTCCGTCATCACCACCTTAAGCACGAAAAACAAAGTGGAGTTTGTTTTGGGTTCACATCCTTGCCCACCGAAGGATGATCCTACTTTCTCAACTTGGACAAGGTGTAATAACATGGTGGCGTTATGGTTAGTTCATTCAGTTTCCCCTTCTATAAAACATGGTGGCGTTATGGATACTTTATACATTTAAAAGCTTACAGTGACTCTGATTGAGCCACTTGCCCTGAGACTAGAAAATATGTTATTGGTTTCTCCATATATCTAGGGGAATCTCTTATCTTTTGGAAATCAAAGAAACAACAAACCATTTCCAAGAGTTTTTCTGAGGCTGAGTACAAAGTCATGGTTGCCACAACCTGCGAACTCCAATGGCTCACGTATCTACTACAAGATCTTGGTGTCTTCTACACTCAACCAACAACCATGTACTGTGATAATTAATTTGCCATCTAGATTACATCAAATTAGGTTTTCCATGAACGCACTAAACACATCGAGATCAATTGCATATTGTTCGAGAAAAGCTTAATGTTGGTCTCCTAAAGTTGTTTCTCATCTCATCCTCCATGCAGAATGTTGATATCTTCACAAAGCCACTCCCTCCGTCTACCTTTCAACTTCTGCACTGGGAATGAAAAACATTTATTTCCAACTTGAGGAGGGGGGTGATAAACTTCATGTTGGGCCTAAGCCCCTTTTTCTTTTCTTAAACCTACACGCACACGCACACGCACACGCACACACAGACTCTAAGCTAACAAATATTAGTCTTGAAGCTAAAAACACCATATGCCAAACCTATACCAAAAATAATCTAACAATTTTAAAACCGACTCAAAGGAAGAATGAGCAAAAATGAATTTACTCAGTCTAAAATTCTTTTTGGACAGTCTTGTAACATTCGTTGTCTGAAATCTAATAACAAACTTTAATAATCATTTTGATGACAGAGATGTTCCAAAAGTTAGAAGAAAAAAATAAAAATAAAAAATCATAATTATTTTAAAATAAAATTTGAGTGAATTTTCTATTTATATATTTATCATTTTGATTATAAAATTATTTTGTGTATATTATAAATATCTTATTAGTATTTACTATTTTAAGTATAATAATAATTATTATTATTATTATTAAAGAAACATATAAAATTAAAATAAAAAATATGAACAGAAAGTGTTTACTAAAAAAGTGTTTACCTTTTAGTAAATTCAAATAATTTGATTCTCTTACTTTTTTTTCTCTCTCTCATATGGTCTAAACAAGAAATGAGAGATAGGAGGTTGTACACCCAATGGTCAATCTAGGGTTCTGAAGAGTCTTATCTGTCCTATGCATGCAGCTTGCAACCTTATGCTATAGATACTGTCTTCTTCTACACATTCAGTATTCACATGTTATACACATCTCATCTCATTCAGACTACTGTAACATCTACGTCACACCTTCACCTTTTTATCATTATGTCTAATTTATGCTTCCAACATTTTGCATATATAATTTAAACAATAAAACATATGCATGCATTAATTAATAATACCATAGATTTAGATCCACTTCATTCAGCACGTCATCTTGCAACCTGTTTTACATTTTTTTTATTAAGTATTCTTCTTACTCTTACATAATAAAGAAAAAGAGAATTTGTGACAAATTGTAATTCCAATTAGTTATCAAAATTATAATAACAAAAATTAGTTTAAATTTTAATCATTTGTAAAGTAATTTATTTTTATTTTAAAATGTAATTATTAATTTATTAAATTTATAACAATTGTTTATTTTATTTTAAAATTTATTTTATAAATTAATATATATAAAGTATATTTTATTATATCAATTAAATTTATTCCATCTTAGTTTTTTTAATTAAAGGATGAAAGTGATAAGAGAGTGTAAGATACCAGAAATGCAATAATAAAAAAGTTAAATAGAAAGAAGAGAACCACCACATGCATATAACATGGGATCTTAGTGATGGTTGAAATATATTATTTAGTAATTCATTACTTATAATGATAATGAATACACTTTTCTTATATAGTTTAAGATAAAATTAACTAAAAAAACTAAGTGGTGAGTGTAAAGATTGAATGAATTGAACAGCAAGAAGAGGTAAGTTATGCAATTTTAAAAGTTGAGTTGTTGCAGTCAAAATCATTACATATCTGTTGTCATTCACATGCATAGCCTTCGAAACATAATAAAAGGCTGCAAAATAAAACAGATTTTGTATTTTATTGTCCTAGTAGAAAGTACTTTTTTTGTATTTTTTTTAAAATTATTGTGTTTCTTATACATATTTTATATTTAAAACTCAAAATTATTCAAAAATATCTTTAATTTTGATATATTTTTTATTCTAGTCTTAATATTTTGGTTTATTTAAATTAAAATGTTAATATTTAGTAATAATGGATTATGATTTGTTTATAACGGAAATTTCTTTGTAATAAACAAATGATTTTTTTAATTTGAGTGAAAATAGATTCGATAACATCTCATTTTTTTATCTCATTTTTGTTTGAACGAGAATTTGCTTAAGTGATAATGAGTGTAGAACTTATTGTACCAGTTTGAGTGAGAAAGGTCTCAATTAAACGAAAAATGAAAAATATCGAAATTTTTTTTCATATATCTTTACATTTAAATTTGTATTATGACATCAAATTAACATCTCTTGACTCATAATTGCAGGGTTACTCTCAAAAAGCTACTTTGTCAACCTATATAAGTATATATTCATTATCTCTAAATCAAGTCATTCAAAATCAAACAATCAATACTCAATCAATTTTTATACCTCAAAGATTCACAATACGATTCAACATTCATACTCTCGTTGAAACCTTTACAATCTTAAACAAAATGAATTTAATAACTTATTCATATCTAAATCAACATATATTATACATAATTCAGAATAGATCTTCTAATTTATAGTTAAAATTTAAACTAACTTTCCTTACCTGATTTTGAGCATGTGCTCATTAAGAGTTCCAACTCCTACAAGACCCATTGACAACTTAACCTGTACCACAAAATTCTGATAATTTTTTTTTAACTATATCACTAGAATTATGAACTAACCGTGACTAATCTTAAAGCTAAAATCTTTATATATAAAAACCAAAAACTTATAATAAAGACAAACATAACCACATCAAAACTAACTAGAGAGAACAGAAAAGAAAAAATAAATAACTTAATATTCTACATATATATTTATTTTAACAGTTCAGTATGTCACATCTCCTCTAAATTTATTTTTTATCCATATAAGACTCCACTAATATAAATTATTTTTTCTCATATCTATTATAAACATAAACTTTCTACACATGCATATTCAAGCTATCATCTTTATTTTATATACATTATTTTTTGTAATTAATAAAAAAACCTCAATATTACTTATTTTCATTAAAATGTACTGAATTGAAATGCTCGTTGCCAACAAAGTACAACCACTATTTCAACTATGCAGCTTTAACAACTTTTATCTTTTTGAATAAAAAGTGTACAGATCCTGCCTATAAAATATACTGTTTTGCAAGATTTAATTAACTTTATTTGCTATTTAAATTTGATTCTGAGTACGAAACTATTACAGAAAATAAACTATATTTACTGTTTAAATTTGATTCTGAGTACGAAACTATTACAGAAAAAAACTTATGTTTTCTTATAACAAAATTATATGTTCTCTTTTAAAAAAGATGATGCCATTTATGTTTTTTTTTAATTTTAAATTTGGATCTAGTAAAATAAAATTAGTTGAGAAAAAATTCAATGACACTTTAATTCATGAAACATTACATAATTGAAATTTAGTTTCTAATAATTTTAAACTCTAAAGTCTAAAAAATTATTTAATCTTTAATGTATTGCATAATTTTAATGTAGATTAATTTTTAAATTTTATTTCATATTTTGTAAGCAGAACTGGTTTAGGATTTTGGTTATATTATGTATGATTCCTTAAAAAACACTTTTATTCATTAATATTACTATAATCAATGATAAACTATGCATAAATCTTAATTTTCCACTTTTAATATATGTAATCTTAAAAGTTTCAATAATTAAATTGCAATTCACAGGTTTAAAAAGCAAAATACATATTTATTAAAAGAAAAAGAAAAAAAGAGTGCATGACAGAAAACAGAGTATAACTATTGGGGTACACCTGTCTGAGCATAGACACCGAAGGGCTAAGGAGGAGGACACCTGTGACCTGAAGACTGCCCTTGGATTTAAGGGTAAGTAACCCCTGCCCTCTCCTCTATCTCCACGCCTACATAGCCCCACACCCTTCTCTCTCTCTTCACTCATTATGTTACTTTCATGTCATATACCCTAACAATTCACTCTCCCTACCTCGTGGCCTAACAAAGAACCAATTTTTTCCTTCAAATTTTACTCCTTTCGTCGCCATTGTCACTCATGGGAGATGGGTGCGTGATTCAGGCCACACCCACTTCTAACAAGAAGAATAAGAAGAAGAACAAGAACAGGGGTCGCACCAAGAAGAAGATGACCCACGACCAGCTTCTCGCCTTCAAGTTCGTCAGTGACTGGGTATTTTTGGATCACCCTTCTGCTTCATCATCATCTTCTTCTCCTTCTGCTGCTTCCTGTGTTGTCGATGATTTTGGGGTGCAGAAGCCTGTGGGAAGAGGTGGGGAGAAACTCGTCTTTGAATTGCATTCACACTCCAAATTCAGTGATGGCTTCTTCTCCCCTTCCAAGGTTATTGAGAGAGCTCACATCAATGGCGTAAGTTTCAATCTTCGTCTCACTTTTCAGATCTTTTTTTTTAATCATACAAAGTTGTGTTTTTTATTTATTTTATTTTATACTAACTTGCTTGAGTGTGATTGGGAAGTGTCTTTTGGAACAAACTTCCAAAGCAGTTAGTTACCTTCCTATTGGATTTATTTCAAGGTAGTTATTGTTCATAAGCAGAAATAAGACTAGATATTAGAATGAAGTCAGATGAATGTGAGTTTGTGTTGTGAGTTTGTTAGTGTCCTGACAGATGAGAGTTAGGTTGCTCTCTCTTGTTGTCTTTTGCACAAACTTTTCATTTTGGTATTATCCCCCAAACCAAAGAATCAGAGTCAGAACATGGATTAGTATTTATATATTATCTGAGATTTTCTTGAAATATGGGCATCTTCAACCAATATGCTTTCTAAATATCCCTTTGTTTATTTAATGAGGATACTTGAGAGATGGTATGGCTCATAGAAAGTCAACTGAAATTTAAGGCCAATGCAGTTTGTTTATGGATTGAGTTTTTTCAGTTAATTCAAAATTCCTGTTTGCCCATGATAGTGAAAGAGGATTGCCTAAGGGATCCCCTGGTGTTCATAGGGTTACCCTTTTTAGTGGTAGGCTCTTTTTTAATTAATATTATTTACTCATAACAGGTGAAAGTTCTTGCTCTGACAGATCATGACACTATGGCAGGCATTCCTGAAGCTGTAGAGTCAGCTCGGAAATATGGCATCAAGATTATCCCAGGTGTTGAAATTAGTTCCATATTTTCTCCAAGGTAATTTTTATTTTTAAATATCACATATTCTTGATGCTTGTTAATTGAATTTACACTTATGTTATTTTGTCTCTTCTCTTCCCTCTATAAAGAGATGGAAAGAAGAAAAATTATAAACTTAAATTGTGAAAATCAATTAAAGCTTAATATCTACATCACGTCTAATACATGCAAATCCACTGGCAGGGTAGACTCTGAATTAGAGGAACCAGTTCACATTTTAGCATATTACAGCAGTATTGGACCATCAAGGTTTGAGGAGCTGGACAAGTTTCTATCGAATATAAGGGATGGACGTTTTCTTCGTGCAAAGAACATTGTCTTAAAACTGAACAAGCTCAAATTGCCTCTTAAATGGGAGCATGTTTGCAGGATTGCTGGCAAGGGGGTTGCCCCTGGAAGACTTCATGTGGCCCGGGCCATGGTTGAGGCAGGTTGTGTAGAAAATCTTAGACAAGCCTTTGCTCGGTATCTTTTCGATGGGGGACCCGCTTACTCCAAGTAATATTGCATTGTTTGGTCTTGTAGGTTGTTACTATTTGTGTGGTTAGGGAAAATGGTTAAGGATGTTAACATTGTGTTTCAGGGGAAGTGAGCCTCTGGCGGAGGAAGCAGTAAAAATGATTTGTCATACTGGGGGTGTTGCTGTTCTGGCTCATCCATGGGCATTAAAACATCCAGTTCCCATAGTCAGGAGGTTAAAAGAAGCTGGTCTTCATGGGATGGAGGTCCACAAAAGTGATGGAAAGCTGGCAGGTACATGCATGCTCTGTACAAAACTTTTCTCATTTGCTTGATCATTAAAATGATGTTGTTGCATAGTTTAGGATTATTCAGATATACTCCAAAACAGTTCTTTCCAACCACACCTCCCACTTGCCCTATTCCACTGTTTTCATCATCTGAACTACCTTGTGTAAAGTTAATTCCACTATGGGAGAGAAAAACTCATCACTGTCAACTTTGGTGTTAGCACATTAAATTGTAGTCTAACTGACAAGATTATCCACATCTAATCATAAGACAAACAGTATGAACACTGAAAGCATTCATTTAACAAACTGCATTTCACGAGGTCACAGTTGTGTGATGGGAATCATATGATCAGGTACAAATAGAAACAAAATCCTAGTAAAGTCTTGCATGTTAATTCTTGGTCTTGGTTTGCAGCATATAGTGACTTGGCTGATGCTTATGGGCTTTTAAAGATTGGAGGGTCAGACTATCATGGGAGAGGAGGGCACAATGAATCTGAGCTGGGAAGTGTGAACCTTCCTGTACTAGTGTTGCATGACTTCCTTAAGGTAGCTCGACCTATCTGGTGCAATGCCATCAGGGAGATAATAGAGTGTTATGCTGAGGAACCCTCTGATTCTAACCTAGCAACAATTACAAGGTTTGGGACAACCCGCATTTTAAAGGGAGCTTCACCCTTGAGTTGTGGACAGGACTTGATTGATCATTGTTTACCTCTCTGGTTGTCTAGCCAGGAGATGCAAAATGCTGAGTTTGAAGCTATCAAGTTAAAGCTTTCCAATGGTTCAGTTAATCAGGAAGGAATTCAGGTTCTCTTAGAGACTAAATAGTAGTTGTGTAACTTGTGTATGCCACACTAATCATTCCCATTATTGTTGTTAGTTAATCTTAATATAATTTTGTTAGTCAAGTTCAATTTGTCTATTGATTCTTTTGAAAATTTTCCATGATCATTGAGCAAACATTCCCCATATTATTGCTTGTTTTATCTTCTATCACTGATGTATTTTTCTTTTTCTTAATGCAAATTTGTCAAAAAAAGATTGTATGTACGAAAGTTGAAACAGGAGGCTTCTTATTCTGAATAGTTTGTGTGAGCTTTTAATGAATACGAGAGCAGCAAGTGATCAAAATTTGAATCAGTTCGAAAGAAAACATTTAAAAAAATTACGAATAGCTGGTCCAGTAGTTTATTGGTCGTTGTAGTTTCTAAAAGGGAGCTTGTAGGAGCAGAAGATGATCACAAGATGAAGTGCTAGCCATTGTTGAGCACCAAAAAGAAAAGCAAAACTACTAATTCATGAAAGTGAGGGTGAAAAAAAAATCATATTTTTTTTAGTATTTAGGTTACATAAAAGATTGAGATTCTTAGATGAATCTTACATGACACGTGAAGAAATTGTGATTAACTATAATAAATTATAATTATTTTTTCTAACCCACTTTGTTGAAAACGTAAAAAAAAACAATTATCTTTTCGGAAAGATATTTAAAGATAGATTTTTCCTTAACTATAAATAGAGAATGTTCGACTTTAAAGGAATAAATATTTTCTTGCGACATTTTGCTATCGATAAAAAAGAAAATCAACAACTTAAAATATAAACGTTAGCCCATGTTTTATAGTAAAAAAAAGTAAAAAAAATAAAATATAATATTTAAATGGCATGTCCTTTTAACATTAAGGATTAAAGATTATAACTAGGAATTTTGGTATAAAATTTAAACACATCATGTATCCCTTAGAATTAATAATAGTTGAAGGATACTTATAGATTTGTTGGCATGTTACGTTAGAATATTTTGTGGTCTTCTATGGTTTGGTGTATTTTATTTCTCTAAAATATATTTGAATGCATGCCTTTGTATATTTATTTTTACAAATTCAATTAGTTTATAAGTGATCAAATTTGTATTTTCGAAATCACCTTGTATTTATTTATTTATTGGATTAAACCTAGTAGTAAGAGATCACAATAAACAATAACACCTTCGGATCGATATTATAAATTGAATGATTAATAATCTTCTTAAATGATGGAATATCATAACTATATATGGCAGAGTTTTAGTTTATGATAAAGTTAGACGAAAAGTTAAAGACATTTTCATATAAAAAATTGCAAACTCGTACTATGTTTAGTGATGCTAATGTGAATGGACTCGTATTAACATGATTTAACTTAGATAATTTAAGAATATCTTTATCATTATACAAAGAGGATAAATAAATTTCAAAAAATAAATAAAACTCAATCAACAAAGTGGGAGAATATTAGATTTTTTTTTAATTAAAATGGTTTAGTATATTTTATTTTCTTAGAATAGAATGTATAACCTGAGATATTTATCTAGATGAGCTCGTTAATTAGCAGATGATAAAATTTAGAGTTTAGAAATATCACAAAATGTCTACTTATTTGGTCAAATTCAATTATCAATCTTGTGTTGAAGTTATGGTATGACCTAATATTATATTATGATTAAAGGTTAGTTATCTTTCTATTTAGAGAAGGATAAAATATTTTATTGACTCATGTTCTCTTAGGAACTATAATTTAATTCAGTAATATAAACTATACATTTTGTGAAAATCATTATCAATAAAGTATTAGACTTGTCTGATTTATATAATTATAAAATTATATCTACTTACATTAATATATTAGATGGATGTTGAAATGAAACTTTTGTGTTCTACAATCTCATTTAGTTACATCATAACAGTTGAATTAGTAAGTCAAATAACAGAGTCATGTATTAAATCCTTCAAAAACAGGGACATTTTATTATGTTTACAAGCAAATAAAACATAACTTAAATTTAGAATCAAATAAAAACTATCTCATTGCATTGAATCACAAATCCAAACAACAATCTTACATTATATCATGTCTAAAGATCAGAATCTAGTTGTCCAAATAAAGATTATTGGAAGCATTTCAATATTTTAATTAATGATAATTAAAGTTGCAGTGTGCAATATGAAAGTGAGAAGTTAACTTTATTGGAAAACCCTAAATATATTTGCTGCTATTTACATTTTTTTTTCACTGATTTTTAAATTCTTAAATACTCATTTTTTAAATGACTTAAATAGGATTAGTGGTGAATTTGATTTAGGTATTTGTAAGAAAAAAAAATCATTTTTCACCCCCTCTTAAATTAAAAATTATATCCTACACTAATTAATTATTTGTGTTGAGCTAAAGATAAAGTTATAAGTGGCAACTACTAATATTTATGATAAAATGTGAATATGTGAATTTTTAAATTTCTTTAAAATATATAAAGTAAACGTTATTTGTTAATTTTAAAATAAATATTAAGTAACAAAACTTATGATTTCAAGTTTTAGAGCGGTAAAAATCAAAGAAAATATTTAACAAGACTAAAACTAAATTCCCCTTATTATATAAAGATTAGAAACAGTAATTTCAAATTTTAAATAAACTATAACATAATTGAATTTATTAAAATTCTCTTTATTTTAAAATTATGTTAATTCTGATTCTATTATCTATTTCCTCCACCCTAAAATACTCAATCTATTATTTTCTATTAAATTATTTAGAAATTTACAATAGTTATAAAGCACGGAATAATTTTTAAGTGTTTAGAAGTAAACTATTTTATTAAAAAAAATGATGTTAAATTAAAATCTACGTTTATAGGATTTTTCCGAACTTTTTTTTATTCAAGTAAATATTGTCGTTTTAATCGGTAAACTTTGAGCAAGATTGAAACTTTCTTAATTAATTTAATTTACAATTTATCTTAATTAAAAATGGATAGATGGAAGTTGACTAATTTTAAAGAATGGAGAAACTTAAATTAACCTATAAAATTGAAGTAACAAGCATTCACAATCTAAACTAAATAGACTATAAATATAATTAAGTAAAAATTTATATGAGATAGTTGCTTGGTATAAGAAGCATTTGAAACATTTCTCATTCGTATCAAATAGCATTGCTGCCCTAGAATCATGAACAATAACAAAGTAGTTAGGAAAAGGGAGAAAAGATTAAAATCCTAACTCAACAGTTTCAAATTCTTCAGTTCAATGAAAATATTGGCAAAGATTACAACGTAGTTGTGCTAGCAATACAAGAACCGTATGTTATGCATAATCAACCATTTCATGTACTATGCAGGAAAAATATCTAAAAGATCCCAATAAACTCTCTGCATTCCTCATCTTCATCCTGTAATATTAAAAAGCCATCAAAATAGCAACTGAAATGAAATTGCTACATCTGAATGAAAAATCATGATCCAAAAATACATTTCATGCATCAACTGAATCTACAGCTCTGCTTAACCCTTGGCATCATGTGCATATGCTGCCACATTATAAACTATACTCAATGCACCACCCAACCAAGTACGTCAAAAGAAGACTCAATTAGGAAATTTGAGCACTCATGCAGAATGTGACCAAATCATGTATATTTTCCAATCTCCATCTTCTTTTTGATTGTTCTCTGACCATAATATATTGATGAATCTATGATCCCTGCAACGGTAAATATACCTGCCAGAAAGGTTCAGATTAAATTTTAATCAGTTGGGTAACATGAAAACATAGACGTCCCTAATGTAAAGGACAAGTGGATTATGAATAGCAAAAACATTAAGTGCTACTATTCCTAGTTCAGGCTGGCTACAAATTACACTATTTTCATTTAGAGCTTAATTTTGATACATTGTGTTATTGTAAAGATACTTATGCCGTCTACTAATCAGAAATCATTTTAGATATAACTTTTAAAATGATTGGTCCAAAAGTTCATAACTTTTAATCATATGACAAAAGTTTATTCGAAATTAATTTTTCACTGTTATCTTTCCCAGGCAGGATATGATAGAAAGAACAAGGAATTACCTCCAATAATTGCACAAACATTGGTTAGGAAATGTAAGAATGGAATGTGTTCCTCTTTAAAGTTGACCTGCAACATAAAACATATCAATTTAAGATCCAATGCACATCTTCTTTAACTTGCACTACAATATGCTTCAACAGAACTATGAAGTTGGGTTCAACAATAACTCTGTGCCACCTTAAAATTATCACTAAAGTAGGAGAGGGATCACAATCCTCAATATATCTGAATTCAGTCAGAGCCACAAAGTGACTCTGAATATCTTGCACTCATTGATAACGCAAAACCAGAATAATATGTTTAATCAGTATCTTAGGTTCAAGAAACTGATACCGTTGGCAAATTATGTACAATGAAAAAATGAAGTTTTGACTTGTGCAAGTGCTCTTATTTCGCAGCATTTTAAAGAACCATTGGACTCGGGCAGTGATAATCGTGTCTACACAAAGACACTGCACGTTATTTTCATCCTGTGAACATATTCCACTGAGATTTTCATCCAGGTCATCCTATCAATGTAACAACTTCGCACCTCTAGAAACAAACCTGAACAATCACTAGCTAAATACAAAATCTTGCATTTTCTTCCTATTTCCCTAAAAGGTTATCTTACAGGAAAAACTGAGACTAATGCATGCTGGCTGTATGAAACTAAAGAAGAAAAATACAAACTTCAAGTGCAGTCAAGGGAAGAAGAAAAAACATCAACATTATATGCAATTTGCTAGCAAAATTGGGCAATTTTACCTTAATTGGGGATATGTCATAAAAGAAGAAAACTCCAGGAACTGCAACACCCAATTCTGAACTCTTGAAATGCTCAGTCACGGAATACTGTGCAATAACATTTATTATGTTAAGTAGATATTATCCAATGAATCGTGAAATGACAGCATGTTCATAGTATTAACAATACCTGATTTGAATGGATAACACGACCTCTGATGTCTGTGTATATTGTAGGGACCACCTGCAATGAGGACAAAGACACGTGCCCAAACAAGCATCAAGCTAGAGCATAATAGCATGCACAATATTCAAGCAGTTAGAAGAAAGCATAAATGATGCAATAATTTGAAGCAAATATTCAAAACGTTTTTGCTGGTTCTCTCGTAGCTTTGGCAAGACAAATACTAGAATAGACTAAAGTTTGTAAATACAGTATACTAAAAGAAAAAAGAAAACATAAAAAATGCAATATCATCGTTTAAGAAGTGCACCTACAAGAGATAATGATAATAACATAATACAGATCCATAATAGTAATGAGTTCATTATCATTATGAAAACTTGATAGTTGGTAAGTTTCCACAAAAGTATCAGTACAACAAAAAAATGTGACATAATAGTCAAATAAATTAATTGGATTTAACATCATCATTGAGCAATCACTTGATAAACTTAACATTCAAACAAAATCTTTAATTAGGAATATATTCCCTGATATCACTAACCTTTATGAAATACTGGTACATGCCATGAGTTGGTCCTTGCACCCACTTTACCCTGCAAAGGATTAGAAGGAGAAAAAAAAATTAGAAGACTTTCAAATGGTTAAGGGAAGAAAAATTTTGTCACGATTTTTTTAAAAGGCTATCATTTAATGAGTATAATACATGACAAAATAACTTTGCAATCATGGTAAAATTAAATGCTCAGAGAGTAAAGAAAGGGAAAAATAAATTAACAATTTGCTGCTTCTTCAAAAAAAGTTCATTGCAAGGCTTCATTGTAGCAAAATATGAAAATTGAAGTCTGTATGTATGTGTATTGTAGATATAAAACCAATCTTAAACCTTTACCTAACAGCTTAACTCTTAGGTAGAGTTGGTCCTTAAAATGTATTGCACATGAGTGGGCAATAGTTACTTCAAATTTTATTAGGTACATCATAATTAAGAGTTCTCTCCCCTTCGATTGTATTTTGCATTTTCAATACAAACGTACTCTATTGAAACCAATACAAAAGTCAGAGGTTACAATTTCAAGACAATAAGAATAATAGTTGTAGTGCAGTTATAACTTATAAGCCAATGGATGTTTTACAATCAAAAGCCTGTTACCCTGGTTTCAGCTCTATATGTTGGAGAGAATGGGAAAAACACATTTATTCAATAGCCGAGTGAAAGGTTCATCTCCAAACATTTGCATGCTTCCTTGTTCTCAACAACACAGCTGAACAAGGGTAACAAACAAATGACATCTGGCCTACCTTATACGTGATGTTATGGCTTAGTCATCAAATCTGTTACAATCTGGTTGTTTATTATTTTTTAAGATTTCAAAAGGTCATCTGGGAGAATGAGAAAACATTTACATCTCATTTTAGTGCCTTGCAAATTGCAATGCAAGGAAACAATGCTTCACAGTGAAAACTGAAAACAAACTATAGTGTTTTACAAGTCAAAGTGTTTTAACTAATATAATGGAAACTTGATTAAGTTTTAATAATAGAGAGGAAAGTAATTTACTTTAGAATCTCATTCTATAGCATTAGATTCAAATTTACAAATCTCAGTATGTGAAAACACATGCCCATGTGCCATCCTTGACACCAGAAAATAAAGGCATCTGCTGGAGAAGAAAATTACCCATCAAGAGGATTTACCAATCCAGGGAAATGGTGACCAAAACTTAATTTGTTGATCCGATGGCTTATCTGCATCATATTTTGAAAATCAACCACGAGATTACAAGGAAAGGGAAATCATAAAAAATATATCAAAGTTTTCAAAATACAATACTTAATTCAGGCAACGGATAATAAAAAAATAGTTCAGTCTTACATTATAATGATTATCTTGTAAAGCAAGCAGATCAGCCAGAAATATAGCAGACTGAAGAAAGCTTTTCCCAGTCGCAAAATGAAAATTTCCTGCCACTTTATTGACTTCAAGAGATCCTTGAATATTGCATCCTTCACCTTCTTCATCCTTTACCCTTTGCACATAACCTTCTCTTTGACACTAAAACAAAACCAAGCATCAGAATGCAATATACCGCCTACAAATTCAAACATGAGGACAAAGTACACAAATCCAGTATAATTAACACAAATGTTGGATTTCATTCAGCCACGAACTCTGAAACACGCTAAATAATGAATCAAGGATCTATAGAATAAGACACAGGGAGCCTTCTCATTGCTGTTAGCTTCCTCATTGCATCCGGAAGTTTTCATAAATTATAATAAATGTTCTTCAGCATCAATATACATAAAACATGTAAAGCCTCACAAGTGTGCATTTGAATCCACAGAAAATTCCAGTGTTTATTGTGATAGAAAGACAGTATCAAGCCAACCTGATCAATCAAATCCATATTTGACAGAGCCCAGCCCTTTTTCCTATATGCTTCACGCACTTCTTCACAGGAATTACAACATTGTTCATCTGTCTGCATGAGAATGAGCAAGAGAGAAACCATAGACATAAAAGAAATTATTAAACAATTGGAAAGTATAATTTGCACTGACATGAAAGTGTACAAATACACAGTAAATCATAAGTTTAGACAGCATATTGAACTACTCAAATGAAGCATCAATTATAATTATTAGATATCTCACATCGGCTAGAGATTAAAGCATTTCATAATATGAGTGCAAATCTCACCTTATAAGCCGATTCTATAAGATTGAGTTAGGTTTAAAATCTACTTCTTAATAATAATCAATTTTAACTTCAAAGCCTTGATACCTAATTTCTACCTTCTTTTTTCCTAAAAGCCTTAAATCCTTAATGCAATTTTTAAAAAAATTCTATAGAACATCAAAGCCTTGACAGTCCCCACAATGACACCAAAACATGTTACGATAGTTACAAAATTATAAGAAAACTTGAGCTACTGTAAGTATATTAAATGGTCAAAAGGTACCTCTTCTGCACCAAAACATGAACCACAATACTTCTCATCATGTCCAAGTCTGCCACCATGTTTCTGTAAGGGTCTCTCAATCTGCATTAGGAAAGATGTACAGGAAACAAAAATGAAAATTCATTATACATGAATTCTGACATTTGTCTTCAAAATCCCTTTGTCTTCCACATGACAAACATAAAAATTTAGTAGAAACAAGGGGTATAAAGACATTTACAACAGTTGACTTTACTTTATGCCAATCATCATTGGTAATGAATTGAAGAGGCAACCAAGATCCAAAAAGAAAATTTCATCAAGGCAAACACAACAGGTGATCGAATACAAATATAAACAACTCATTACTGTGTATAATAACACAGATCAAAATCAAATTATAAAACAATTCAAACTAGAGAACCTTATACTTCCTATAACCACTGAGCAGTAAAAATGACATTATTGACTGGGGAGAACAAACATAATGCTGGAAAAGCAACCAACAAGAAAAATGACCATAGAGACTCAGAAAAACAATGCCAAACCCCAGTCCAAGTAATAAGAGTCTTTTTTGAACAATGAATTACCAATTACATTACAACCATCCAGTCTAAAGGTTCTTTTTGCAGGCAGACACTCAAGATCCCACATAAAAGTCTGTAAGAGCTTCATTCCTTGACAAGCACCAATCATGCTATCATCCATATTCCATTCCTGCCTTGAGTAACAAGCTTATATTTATTTTAAAGTACTTTCACATTAAATATCTGAATATAACAAAGATGATAGCTAACATGAAGAATCTAACTGGCCAAAACCTCTATTCTACTAGTCATCCCTATAAATATAAGAAACACAAGCGCAAAGCCTTTCATTTCCAAGCAGCTCAGTGCAATATTAAGTCATAGCTAACATGGTTCTCTAATACTACAAAAGAGTGAAAGTGTTTCAGGCTAGCATTTCTATTCACAATAATTCCTCTTAATTTGTATTAAAATACAACAAAATATTAAATAAGGTAGCCTTATCTCACAGCAGAGCTTTGGATCTGCCAAAATCTAAATTTTCAATAAAATCTTAGAGTTCAATCTTTTATCATCATTTCTCCTAAAGTTATCATCAATCATCCTTTATAACTTTTAGCTGAACTATCTTCCATTTGATTAACTTTTCCCACATTTCCAAACCACCTTCAGCTAAGTTTAGTCATCTTCTTACTCCAACTTTCTCCCAATTTCCTCCTTTCTTTTATATCCACTCATTTAGCTCAACATTCTGTTCTCGACTATACTTTTCTTTTAAAACCCTAATATTCACTACTATAAAACAACAACAAAGCCTTAACCCATTACGTGAGGTCGGCTAAATAGACCACACCACTCAATTCAGTTAAACTAAAGCTTCAAGAACATTATTTAGCTTAAGATCCCCCAATGATTTCCTCAAATGTCCTTTTTGGTCCCTCAATGGGTGTTACACCAATCTTTCCTTGTATAGAGTCGTTTCATATCCTTTCTTGTATGACCACACATCCATCTTAACATTCTCATTTCTGCTATTCCCACCTTTTTCTCATGCTGTCCTTTTAAAGCCTGGCATTCACTACCATACAGTATAGCTAGACGTGTAGTTGTGGAATAAAACTTGTCTTTCAGTTTTGTAGGTACCTTGCAATCACACCAATAAGCACTACTTTTTTAGTGAACTAAAAATTGGTACATTTAAAGAACTCCTTAGTTTGAAGCTGCATTCATTTGAACATTGCACTAAAGATGTATGTTGCTACCTTTAAAAGTAAATCATAAATAGTGTAAAGGGATGTTAAGAGTAAAATAGATCAAATTCCACCGTAAACACGAAGCAAGCAACCATTATGCAGTAAAAAAGAGCCAAGGTATTTCAGCTAACCTTTGGCGCACCAATTCCATCCTTCCTCTCTTCAATCACATTACCATTAGCATCAATTCTTTTCTTCACTATATTATGTCGCTGCAAATAGAAATAGTGCAGTGTGAATAATAATTAATAACTAACAATGGTATGACCATGAGACTTGGGGAATGATAGATAAAGACGCATAAATATGCAGCTACAATTACAGGAACTGAAAATTATTTGATAAAAAGCTAATTTAAGCAGAACATACTATGTCAAGGTGCTGCTCCCCACTAATATCCATTGCATCTAAACTGAGTATTGAACATCGAACAGCAGGAAAAGTGACATCAAACTGCATTTAAAAGGGAAAAAATAAGTCAAAATTTAGTATTAAAAGGTAAAGTCAATGTTAAAAACACTAATGCTGGAAGACTTAGAGGATGTATGAAGATACAAGGCCAATCAAACAAGAAATATGGTACTTATACAAGTTTTATTGACAGTAAATCACCAAAGTCATTAATTTATTGCAAAATAGTATTATCCAGGAATCATAACATGATTCATAGATTGTACTAGGAATATGAAGATCTGAATAAAACTATAAAAAGTTAAACTGCAAATATAACAACAATAATTACATTGATATGCAAGGTATCTCCTCTTGAAGTATCCACCAAAAGCGTACTCTCTGTAACTGTGTAGAGATATAAATCTGCAATCAAAGGTAACAGATAACATTATTGAAGTTTAATGGGAAAGATAATAGTCACATATGCAGGCAACAAGGTAAATGATTAAGAGAAAAGCCAAACTCGCTCATTTAAAATCACTCAATTTTTTTTCTACGACTGGGTCTATTCCTTTTATCTCTAAATAAAACTACCAAGAGTTAAATATCCATCAAAAAATAATTGCAGAAAATAAGCTTATCTGGATAAAACTTAAAAGTGTGATATTAGCATTAGACCATCACTGATTTGTGCCAATAATTTAGAACATTACTCGTGTCATACATATCAGGGTTATATTATCACAATACTCTGTGACATGAATCAGTGCACCCAAATCAAAGCCAAACAAACCCTCCTTTACGGAAATCCTTAACATGTCATCAATATTATTGAATCAATGGATCTAGGTCCTTATTGCCTTGGAACTCTCAGCTATCAACCATAAATTTATTATAAACATGGAAATTGCTTGGAAGAGAAAGAGGATGAAAAAAAAAATACCTTTCCTAATTCCTAAGTTCCCTCACCACTCAATGAAAATACAATTCAAATTCAGCTCAATGCAAAAAAATTGTCAAGCACAGGACACAAATAAACACAATTTTCTCAACACCACAAAATCAAATCCCCACTTTAAAATTTCCCACCTTTCCCAACCAGCCAACAAAAAAAAATCAAAATTCCAACAATCAACAAAAATTTAAAGGAAAAGAAATATAAAAACAGGAGATGCAAGCCATACTTAGCTCGGAAAAGAAGAGGAAGAGCATGACGGCGGCGGAAACAACGGTGACGACGCCGCCGGCGAGCGTCCGGCTGTAAAAATCTTCATTGACTTTCGGGTAAGCGTCCAAATTGCGGAGCTTGTTGAAGACTTTATCCATGGATAGTCACCGAAACCTCGCAAGTACCCACCTTTCCGAGAATATTATACAACGAACGGCGCTCCGTCAGCGACGGTGGCCGGAGAATGGCGTGTGGGGAAGGAATGGGTTGTTGAGGAATGAAGAAAGACCGAAGGCAACACGGGATCATATGACCTCTTATTCAAGGTCAATTTAGTCAAACATGCCGTCTAAAACCCCTTTTATTTTTCAAAAACATTTTCTAATGATTGGTAAAAATTGAACATTTTAAATTTGGAAATGAATTCTCAAAACTATATTTAACCGATTAGGGCTATCTAAAGTGGATAAAAAAAAAACTTTTTGAATTTACGTTTAACAACCACAGATACCGTATTAACTGAATTTTCTTGTTTCTTAAAATATGTTTGCTTCATTGGTGAAAACACAAATCTTTGAAGATTGGTTGTTAATGGGTACAAATTTCACCAAACTTTTTACTTGTATATACACACAATTACTGAGATCAAATTTTAAACTATGGGCTCATATTTAATTTATTTTTCGTTTTAATAATATAAATGATGGATAATTTTAATAGATATCTACTATTAATAAATATAAATATTTTTAATATTTATTTTGCAATGAAAGGATAAAGGATACTCATATGGTAGAAACGTGAGTCAATGTTAGAAATTTTTAAACTTACTTTAGGTAGAAAGATAATTTTTAAACTTGTTTAAAGATACCTTCTAAAAGTGTGAAGGTTTTCTAAATTTGGTGTAATTGTTAAAGCGTAGACGTGAATTCATATGATTAAGCGTAAATTTAAATATGAGAATTTTGATAAAAACAATTAATATTCAAATTATAAAAAATAGTATCATATTTTAGTGTATAGTTACTTGATTTATATAATATATTTTATATATCTATAAAACTGAATAATTAGACGTAAATGAAGTTTACAGATAAAATAGACCAACGAAAAGAGTTTGGACAGAATTCAAAAGAAGTGTTAAACTCAAGTATAAAAAGAATAAATGAAGTGTAGAGAAAAATTGTATACAAGTATGACCAAATGAAGTCCTATACAAATATGAGAAAACTGCACAAAGTTCAAAGGAATGTTAGACACAAGTTTACCAAGACTAGAAGCATGAAGCAATAAATACATATACTCAAAGATTAAACACATGTCTAAAGTAGTGTTAGAAGCAAATGTGAAGATATTCAATAGTAAATAGAGTTTATACATGAAAATTACAAGATAAATATGTAAATGTGTGAGAATGTCTACCTTTAAAAGAAGTTGAATCACATTTCTTAAAAACGATTGACAAAAACACACTAAACCTTTGAGATTTCATGCTTAATATGGTGATATTAGAAGCAAAAAAAAGATGAAGAGTAAAAGTTATCCTTCACCGTGCATGATGAGTGTAATAGTAAAATTTGTTAGTGTAAAGTCAAACATATTTGAAAAAAACAATAACAAATGACAAAAAGAAACACAACATTCGTGATTCTTTTAATATATTTAAAATAGAATTGGAACCGCATAAAAGAACCTAATGAAATATATGTCATCTATGTGAGACTTGTATATAAGAATATTCTAAAAACTTCTAAGTGTTTGTGGTAAAAGTTCATTTGTTATATGACTTTAGAGTGAAAACTTTTTTCATAAATCCTTCACTTTTGTGAAGTTAGGCTCTAGTCAATGAATGATTATTTCATATATCTTTTCTTCCATAGATTTTCTTGTAAACACCAAAATAACTTTTGTTGTATTTATAAGTGTGTCATTGTGTTACTCATTCAAGAATGACATAGTGTATCGTGCTTTATCTCAAGAAAGGATACAAGGATAGTCAGGAGTGTATTTATATAATTGTTTGTAAGTAAAAAATGACAATGGATAATACTTATAATCATATTTGATTAGTGAAACCCTTTGCAATTGATAAACGAGAACCAAACATAACATAGATAGAGGTGAACCAGTATAAATCAAAATGTTCATTGTTATATACTATTACATGTATACAAATAATTGTTGGTAGCCTTTTAGATGACATAGATATTTGTTGCACTTAACTTGCTATGCTTCAAAGTACCTTTCATAATGAACATTGTTTTCTTATACTAATAGTGTCAACCTTAACATACAACTACACAAAGTTGGTTTGCTGAGCTTTGTTGGGATGCACAAGTCAACATGTTGATGACTTCTTAAGATAATTGGACGTATTCAAACTCAATTTGAGTTTCCAGTTAGATGACATTTTAATTAATGTTGTTTAGAAGTCACATGATGCAAGATGATCTAATAACTTGTAAAAGGTTGAGCTTCCTTTCACTTGATGGTCTTATAATTCTTTGAAGACAAATTATCATTATTTAAATTGATGAGAGATCAAATGCTTAAATTAAATAATTTAATGATCATATCATCTTGGTCTAACATTTTGAAAATCCTTTATTGAAATTAGTGTAATGTGTACACATACACCAATTTCCATTTTATTTATTGGCCATGACTACATTGACAAGTCATGTGGTATAGGTGACTTATGTGATAAAGTTGGCTTTCAAAAGTTTTCTTATCTTTTGTTAAACTATTTATCTTCTTTCTTCATCGAACTTTCATTTCTTTAGCCATAAGTTTGACTTTAGGTAAAGTTGTTAACCTGTGACATATGAAGTCAAAACTTATTTTTAGGATCACTACAAAAAAAAATTGATTTACCTACAAACCAAATTTGTATGTAACAGTAGAAATTCGTAGGTAAATCAACATTACCCATGAAAAGAAATTCATACATAATGTTGGCGTAGGTAATTTACCTACAAAATATGAGTATGTGGGTAACAACAATTTGTAGGTAATACCCACGAACAACAGTCCATAAGAAATATCTATGAATAATAATCTACGAACACCAATCCGTAGGTGAAATCTACACATACATTACCCACAAACTTTATTTCATGGGTAAATCCGTAGGTAATCCTAGATCCATCAAAATGTTTTTTCATGCATTTAAATGAATGTTTTTTTTTAACACCTTTATAATTTAACATATCCAAGATATACTAATTGAACAATCTATTACCAGACATCATCCAATACACCTAACATAAAATAAAACACACATTTAATTTCAAATTCAAACATAACATAATTGAAGTCTCATCATATGAAAGATAACATAATACAAAAGTTAAGTCAACTTGAAATATCTATAAAAATCCAAACAAACTTGAAACATAACTAAAGATCCATAATCCAAAAGTCAAGTGAACTTGTAATATAATCTGCAATTCAAAAAAACTATAAACATAATCCTAATAGTCTGCATAATCAATATCATCATCTTGTTGTTGTCGGGGTGGTTCCTTTTGCCTTGGTGGTTCTTGTTAGGATAGTACTTGTTCAGATTGTTGTTGAATGACACTTCGTGCAACAGGAGGAAGGAAAAGAATAACGATACTAACCAATGATTTCACTTGTTCAGTGAGTCTATTATTATGTTCCTTATAATTTTGGATTTTTTTCTCTAGCAACAAAAAACGTGATGAATCCTTGGAGGAATTCGAAGGTTCATGATAAGTGAGAGTATGACCAAATTTAAATTATGAGTCAGGTCTCCAACCCTGTATATTCGACCTTTCTTCTTGCCCCAGCAACAAGAAGCCAACTTTTAGTTCTTTGTCTTTTTATGCAGGATCTATGGGGGATGATTCACTTTGTGATCTATAAGATGCAGCCTTCGATCTGACTTGAGTAAATCTACTATGAAATTCTTCCTATTATTCATACATAAAAATAATGTCATATGTACAATATAACTAAAATAAAGAAAAATAACAACAAGAAAATGTAACTCACTTGTGTCCGTCTCGATCTTTCATGAACAAATTCACCATTACTCTTCCGTATATGAGTATGCATAAATACTTCATCAATATGTGCAAGACGACCCAACTTTTTTGCCTAAAAGCAACAAAAACAAATAATATTATTGTTATGCAAGACAATATCATCCAACTTCTTAAATTGGATATAATCCAACACAGTATTATCAAATATGTAACCTTCAAACATTGTATAATAGAATAATATATAATCATAAAACATAATTTAAAATCAATTACAACAAATTCCAATGCAACTTATATGTTTCGTGAATACATACCATATGAATGTACACCAACGTGATTGTCATTAACATGTGGCATTTGTTCACCATGTTCAACAAATACGAAAAACGTTACCTCTGTTATGAGTCTGAATGTCTCCTTTCACAGTAGTGATGTCTTAATTTTTCTATTTCCTAATCAACGTTTGTGTCATTCGCTATTCTTCGACTCACCACGACTTCACAACACTACAATGGAGTTATTCACCAACTCTCCATGGGTTCACGACGCGACAACGGTAGGCTATGCATTGATTGCGTCACATTTCAAAACAAGGGGTTGAGTTTGAGATTTGTAGGGTTGCAGGTGCGAAATGGAGATTAGAGATTTGAGCATTGTTAGGGTTTTCTTCACATTTGGAACCATGACAACAAAGTTATGAGAAACACGAAATGATTTTTGGAATCAAAATGTGTTATTAATATTTTGATTTAATTTTTAATATTTTTGTAATTTTACCCATGGATTAAATTTTTTACTCATGCTTTTTATTTTCGACCACCCTTTATCAGTAGGTAAGTGTTTATGACCCATATAATTTTTGGGTGTATCTTCTATTCCTCCATAAGCAACATTATCTACGGAAATGTTAGTGGGTTTAGCAAATTTACCCACTTCCAAAAATCAGTGGGTAATTTAGTGGATGTGAAATGTGCTACATGCAAAAAAGTGAGAGTTATGAGTGAGAACCTCCCCTACTTGTCTTTGAATGTATCAATTGGTTATTTAGTCGATAGAGTGCATTGACTTGGTTGTGACCTAAGTTGAATAATGGTCATTTACTCATTGAATGAAGGCTAATTATCTTCAAATTTAGCTCGAGGATCTAAATCAACTTTGTATTTAGAATAATTGACTCAACATTATTGTTGTGCTCAAAAGGTTGTGCTTTTATCTTCAGGTTGATCTTATATTAACTTAATTGCTTGTTTTTAGATGAAGTTGACACTAAATGATACTATCATGCTTTGGGAGTTTTAATTATTTAAAATATATGAAAAAAAATTAAGCTCCTAACTTAATAATCTCTTTCCTCCTTAATAATAATAATGATTTTGTCCTTGATAAAGATTTTTATTGTCATATGTAATGTGAATATGATCCCCGACATATAACCATATTGGAAGAGTTTTCAACTTTAACTAAAGTATAAAGAAACATAAGTTGTTGACTTGTTACTACCAAAGGTGGTGTGGAGATCTAGTCAAATATGATATGAAGAGATTAATAAGTACGTTGAACTTGAAGAAAGTGAAACAATATAGGATATCAATTAAACTTTCATGTCCATGAGCATTTTGCAAGTAGTCCAATTTGTAATGTTAGAATAGAAATGATGAAAAAATGACCTTGTGACAAATCGTTATTACTGAAATCATTTTCACTTTATTGTGCCTTTTAATACGCTCCAAGTTATCAAATGATTTTTTCTGCAACTCTACAAGTTCAACTTTTAGGTTCTCCTCATTCTTTTATTATACACTTTCATTCTTTTGTTGCTTCATCACAAAGATTAACAAAAATATTTTCATTATTTTGTTATATTTTTTCCATATAAACTCCAAAGTTATTAATTATTAAAAATATGTTCATTTAATCATTATCAAATAATGTGAATAATATTTAATTTTTTATAATATTGTAAACTTGAATCGACTAATTTTCTTTTACCAATATTATACATTAAACACCAAATATTTTGACTGAAAAATAAAATGTCTTTAATGTATAAATTTTGTGTTTTATAAAATAAATTGTAAATTTAATGAAAGAAAGAGTAAAAACTTTCAATAAAATTAACCAAAAATCAAATATTAACCTACAATTAAGTTAAAAAGTAATACTTTCTATATTGTAAATGTGATTATATAACCTTTAAAAGATTAATGATGTAATTAAAAGATAAATAATAATCTTAACAATAGTTGATATATCATAAAGCTAACCGATATAGTAATCAGCTATTCCGTTAATTTGTATTCTTAATAACTGATTTGGTAGGTAAATTTTATATGTTAAATATAATGACTTTTAATAATATATAAAGCATGTACAAAACATCAACCCTCTCATTATTTTTCCGTTATAATAATTAACATATTTATTTACTATAATAAATAAGTAGTTTTTATAAATAAAAAAAAGAATGCAAAACTCATCAAACAAATTGAAGTAAAATTAATTTTCATTTCAATTTAATATTCTTCGATCATATAAATGAATTTAATATTTGAATTTAAATAAATGAGAAAGTGAGAACCATGGTGGAGGGTGGATACTTAGGAGTGAGTAACAGAGTAGGGTTAAGTCAAACACACAGATACATACGCAATGAGCTTGTCTCTTATTCAAGGTTATTCTTCTGCCGAAGACGAACAAGACCAAGATCAAACCCAAAATTCAGACCTTGAAAATTCCGACGACGATGCCCCCGTCGCCACCGCCGTGGGCCACCCTTCTCTCGGCGACAGATCCATCTTCAACCACCTTCCCAACCCTCCTTCTGTCTCCGGTCTTCCTTCTGCCTTCGACGCTTTCTCCGAAGTAACTAACTTTCGTTGCCTCTCATGCCCTTTTCAATTCTCAAATTTGCCCCTCAGTTGTTGAATCTGTTGTTGTTGCCGTAACGGAGATTGCAGGACCGCCCCAATTTCTGAACAACAGCGTGGACGAGTTTAACAGCAACCCTTCGAGAGACGGTGATGAGCCACAAGGGAGGCAAGGCAATAGGAGGCGCCGCAAGGACAAGAAAGATTTACCCACAGGTGTTTTTTTTCATCTTTTTTTTCTTTCTTTTTTCTTGGGATTTTTATTTAATTGTTTGTTTTTTTCTGTCTAGTTAATGGAGGAGTAGGGGAAATTTAAGAGGCTAGAAGCCCTTGTCCTTTTATTATTTTTCCTCTAGTATTTGAAAATTGAAAATATTTTAAATGGAGAAAATAAGGGGTTTTTACTTGCACTGTTGTTTCTTGTTTTTTATTATCAAAATGCTACCTTGTTTTCGACCTGTTCTGTGATCGAACTTTTGTACAGAAAATAGATTGGAAAACAAGTGTCACTTTGATGATTAAAAACTGAAAACAGAAAATGAAAATAAGAAATAAAATGCAAATAAATGCTTCCTGCTGTAAATTTATAATTTTTAGACCAAGACAAGATATTTAAGCTAAGCTGGTGTCCTCCCATGGTGTAAAAGGGCATGTTTGGTTTGGACGGTGGAGGTTGTGTTGTGGTTGAGCAAACCAAGGATTCCGTTTGGGATAGCTACAGGTCTATCTTTCCTTTGCCAATGTTATAAAATGGTATGGTATTCATAGGGGTGCTAACACTGATTTTTTGGGTTGTTTCCTTGCATATAATTTAGACTTGTCATTTATAGTGTACAACTAGAAAGAGTATTCAGTGAAATTGATGTGGCTGTTTAGATTTGATAGCAGACATTTTTCCTGCTTTGTCGTGTTGTTATGTTGTTACTTGTGTAAGTTCAGTTGTTTGGCTTGGCCTGTTTTTGGGTAGATTAACAATATAAGCAGGGGTGTCCTCCGGGTTATTATGGTCATGTATCAAAATGGTTGATATGGCTTTCCCATGTACCATTGTTTATCATGTGGATTTAACTTTGTTGACTGGCACAACAATGATCACCCCGGAAGTCACAACAATACCAGTCAGTAATGTAAAAGCTGTTGATTTTTAACATAATTGATTGGTGTTCTCTCGTGAGATTTCATCATGAATGGCGCTGGAATCAAAATGAATAAAATCCTTTTTGACACTAAAAAGTTTATGTATGTTAATCTTTGATTTATTAAAAAATATACGTAATGGTTATCAAAACATCAAACTTAACTAATGTAAAATAAGGCTTTCTGTTTTGTGCTCATGGACATTGTGTGAAAGCAATATGTATACCCTGCTAAATGCTTTAAGCTGCTTAAAAATCCAACATTGAATGACTGTAATGTTTTCTATATAGTAATATGTACTTTCTTTTGTAATAAAAACTTTGTATTTTCAACTTCTTATAATGTGCCGACCCCCCTGCCAAAAATTGAGTGTTTAGCCTTCTGCCTTTAGTTGCTTGAGACTAAAAAATTAAAACAAAGTGCCAACTGCTTAGGAAATTGATTCACCAAGTTTTATCCCCTCTGTTCCTTCATGGTTTGTTCTTAAGAAAATATCTTCTATAGGTTTTTCGTGGATGAATTATTCTTTGACATGCACTCACGAAGATAGAAATGCTTCTGATTCGGCTTTATTCTTAAAAGAAAGCTAAATAAATAAATTGCTTAACTGCCAATCAAGTTTAAAAGCCTCTATCCCTTTCGAAATGCTTCTGGGTTTTGTTGCTTCAGTTGCCAAATCTTAAGTGCACTTTTACCAGGAAAAACTTCTAATGGGCAGTTCAAATAACTTTCTAATGATTGTTACGGTGCTGTGATGTGTTAACTCAGCTGGTAGTTTTGTTAAAATAAAGTGAAGAATCTCTCTTAATTCTTTGCCTTTTGTGAGTTTACATTCCCGTTTATTTTGAAACTTGTCAAGTATCATATTTATGATATATTTCATATAGGTGCGGTAGTAGAGGCAAAACCTCAACTAACTGGGATTCATGAGCGAGTAAGAAGTGACATCGATGGTAGCCAACCACCAACATCAGCTACCTCTGGCACGTCAGAAGGAGGCAAGCGAGTGCCAACTGCAACAAATCCTAATGCTGAAGATGCTGCAGAGCTTTTAAGGTATGCATTGGAAATAATAATAGTGAATGCACTTTGGATATAGTGTTCATGTATCACTTGATAAAATACACAAGTGAGTTTAGTTCCACCCGTTTAAGATTAGTCTATGTCCTATGAAATAGTCTCCACTAACTCCCTCAAGAATCAAAGAGTATGTATGCATATATAACATGGATGATGTGATGTGCACAGCCTAAAGTGGGGAATTACCTTGAATGATAAAACATTCTCGTTTCCTCAGTTCTATCTTCCTCTAAATTCAACTGGTGCATGTGTATTATTATCTTGGAAAAAAATGTTAATGACATGAGCTTTGAAATAGATAATAATAGTAATAACTAGAAAATATTGTGTAGAATGTGCTTGCAGTGTGGGATTCCCAAGACCTACTCCAATGCTCGTGGAATGGTGTGCCCTGTATGTACTGATCGCCCTCCAGATGATACCAGCACAGACTCCAAGAAGAAAGGATCAACTGTCAAAGATAAAGAAAAATCTAAAAGAATGAAGGGCCAATCATCCCATGCAACCTGGAAAAGTGAAACAGAGATGCATCTTAGGCAACAGTTTGATTAGCATTATCTTTGTTTCCTTGTAAGTTAGGTTACCAGTTACCTGCTATATATAATTTTATGTGTTTAGGACTATGATTTTTAAATTGACAAATTTCGATGTTGACAACGCCAACGTTTGTAGCTTAAGTCAGATTTTTGTTCTGTAAGAGAGAAATCTCTTCAGGCTCTGTTGAATAGAACCAAGAGTTCCAGATGTCACTAGTTTTTATGTATTGCAACCAAGAATTATTCTTCGGAAATATAAATTTTAGGGCATGTTCGAATAGTTTAAAGAAAAAGTCGTTCAAACATATTTGTGATCATTTTTTAATAGTTAAGATATATTAAGATCATTTTCTTAAAATTAATTATTACATGTAAAAAGATATTGAAAAACAGACCAATGGGCTGTTTTCTTCATCAAATATTCAGATTGTTACTTTGTTAGAATAGAATAAAATTATGGAGCACGTTTTGGTGTGTGAGATTATCATTTAAGGGGTAAGTTTAGTTTGATTTAAAGAATAAAAATGTATATATAGGAAATACAAAACTATTAGATCTTATTCTTGAATTTACTACTTTTATCTTGAAATAATTGTTATATAGTGTTTTTCAGAAGTTATTTGTCTTATTACACAAGAAACATTTTTTAGTATGAAAATGTCATGTCTACCTTTGAATAAATTTAATGATTGCAGTGATTTCTTTTGAGTGGAAAGGTTCTTTGATTAATTTTTAGTATAGAAATGGTGTAGATACTAATTTGTAATTTTGTCAAATATAATGGATATTTTACCCTTCCTAACCTGTGAGATTCTTAAATCTTTGTTGGTAGAACTTGTGCAACCACATATGTTAATTGAACTCATTAAGGAACATACAATGTGGTTTTGTAAAGAAAGAAAACTAAACCCTAAACAGATAAGACGAACCAAAAACAACTAAGCCAGAAAAATTCCCATCATCCATGCAAATCAACATAAAAGTTGTGATATTTTTGTAAATAATTTGTATGATAATTATATTGTATGAAGTGTAGTTGCAGGAAACAGTGCATCTTTACATTCATTTTGGTTTTCTTTCTTCTCTTCTTCTACCTTGGTTCTTTTGTGGGTTGTCTCTAGTATTGGCTCTATCACTGCTCTTCCAAGTTGTACCCATCACTATATGTAACTGCCACCAATGTCATTATAACCTTATCTTCATCCAAATAGCTTCTCTCCTGCACTTCATAATTTTTTTTATAATTTTAAAATTTAATATGCATTCTGTTGAAGTTCACTAGACTATAAATAAGAAAATTATATAATTGAGTTAAATGATTTTTTTACTAAAATTCATTTCTTAATATGATATTATAGTATTTAAAATATATTCTAATTAGAGTTAATTGGACTTATTTGATTCCTCAACCATCTGTAAATATATAGTATCACATACAAAATGACAACTCTCGACATGAAGTCTAAACTTTACTATCAACAGTTTATAAATGTTTATAAATGGATGAAAATGGTGGATGGTCAAAATTGAATATATATATATATATATATTAACTTTATATTTAAAATGAGTAAATTAAAATATGATATATTGAAATAAAGATGGTGTATAATATAATTGTTTTTGTCTTTTGAACATATCAAACTTAGTTTAATAATAATGTATTATGTTGCTGAAATTTCTTTATATCACATTTAATGAACCTTAATTTCTAATATTAAGAGCTATATTTAATTTGAAATGTTTTATGATTTCTTTTATATAAAAAATAAGAGGAGAGAGCACTAAAGTCCAATATATAATCTGAAAATATTTAGTTTGATTGTTTGGAAATATTAATAATTTTTTAATAGTTTATTAGTACATATATTTAAACCTATATTTCGTATATTTCAAGAAATTAAGTCCATTGTATTTTTTTTTTATTTCAAATGTATTTTTGGTTGTGGTTGATTTTGTGTAACCGCTCTAAGTTTATGTTACTTGAACATTCAATATAAAATGCTTTCATTTAAAAAAAAAAAATAAGAATATAGATTAAAATTAATGTACTTCGCTCTTCCTAAAAATATTGTTAGTATTTGCTATTCACCACAATAGTAGCTGCTCTACAGAACTAGAAGACTGTGATTTTATGTATTCAAAGAGTATGCCAAACTTCAATCTGTTAACATGTTTTTATAATATTTCATTACTTTTACGTTTTGTTTGACAAAGGGAAGAAATAGACAGAAAGAAAGCATGAAGTTGAGAAAATATAAGAAGATATATAAAGTAAAAATAGAAGAAAAATAAAGTTGAAATAGAAAATAAAGAAACCAATTATGCCATAAATAATTAATTTAATAATGGACGAATATGTTTTAATAAAATAAATAATAGTTTATAAATCTTTGACAATAGTCACATCTTCATTATTTTCTACCATGTCTTCATCATGGTGCACTCATGATATATAGAGTTTATGTTAGTGAGAGTTTATTGTACATATCATAGCATCTGTTATCGGATCGTTCACAATAGTCTTATGCAAATATTGGTAGTCTCGACTGTTGGGTTGAACTCACTTTCTATGTGGAGGACCTTTAGGGTTTTTTCTTGAATAAAAAGAGAAAAGAGTGAAAAAAGAAAGTTTCGTTCAGTAACTTCCGACCACCTCTAAATGCTTTATCCATGTTGAATCAAACTGAAATTTTGTCAATAGGTTCATAACTTGTGGTACTTCATTCTGACCGTTCAGATCTTTGAGAAGTTATTTGAGCAGTGAGAAATTCCTCTCACATTGCAGCAGTGTTTTTTTTAGGATGAAAACTTTTCGGATTGGGCTGATATTTTTCAACAGGGTAATAACTCGTGGTGCTTTAATTTGACCGTTTAGATTGTTGAAATGTCACCGGAACAGTGACCTATTGGCCGCGTACAATAGTTGTAGTTTGGTGAATTTTCTGGTTTATTGTCTTGTTATTTGGCTGATTATTGAGCATAATTTGTGTTTTGATTTGAGACTCTCTTGTAACCTTAATTTTGATCATAGTGGATCTTGATTGACTGACTTGTGCTTGTGGTTTTTACTTCTCACATTGAGAAGGTTTTCCACGTTAAAATTTTATGTGTCTTCCTTCAGTGTGTTTTTGTTGTTGCCATTATTTGTTATTGCTCTTCAGAGATTCTTGCAAGTTGGGGAAATTATTATTCCCTGCTTATTGTTCTTGTTGAGTTATTATTTTACCGTGTTGAATTTTCCATTAGAGTGGTATCAGAGCTCCTTGATTGTAGCTATTTGACTGCTTGAATGATGGAGGCAAATACAAATAAGATGGTTTGTTTGAACGATACTAACTATCATTTATGGAAGGAAAAAATGAAGGATCTGTTATTTGTGAAGAAATTGCATCTTCCTGTGTATGCTACTGAAAAGCACAAAGACAAGACTGATAGGAATGGAAGTTTGAGCATCACATTGTTTATGGTTTTCGTCAGTCAGTATGTTGAAGATAATGTTTATAATCACATTGCTAATGAGAAAGATGCAAAATCCTTGAGGAAGAAGATTGAGACTATGTATGCTTTTAGTACAAGAATCAGTAAATTATATTTATTGAATTCCTTGATAAATTTGAGGTACAAGGAAGAGATTTTTATTTTAGATCACTTAAATGATTTTCAAGAGCTCCAAGATCAATTGTAAAAAATGGGCATCAAGTTTGATGATGAAATGTTGAGATTATGGATATTGAATACTCTACCGGATTCTTGGGAAACATTTTGGGTTTCGATTACAAACTCATCTCCTGGTGGTGTTGTCTCCTTGGAAAATGTCAAGAGTAGTGTTCTTAATAAGAGATGAGAAGGAAGGTCCATGGTACTTCATCTTATTCTGAGGTACTTGTCATTGAAACCCGAAATGTTTCTCAAGAATCTGGTAGAGTATTCAGTAGCCATAATCCCAAAATTTCATCATCAAACTCAATGCCCATTTTTGACAATTGATCTTGAAGCCCTTGAAAATCATTTAAGTGATCTGAAATAAAAATCCCTTCCTTGTACCTCAAATTTATCAAGGAATTCAACAAATATAATTTATTGTTTCCTGTACTAAAGCATACAAAGTCTCAATCTTCTTCCACAAGGATTTTGCATCTTCCTCATTAGCAATGTGATTATAAACATTATCTTCAACATACTGACTGACAAATAAAACCATATACATGTTAATGCTCAAACTTTCATTTCTATCAGTCTTGTCTTTTAGCTTTTTAGTAACAAACACAGGAAGATACAATTTCTTCACAAATAACAAATCCTTCATTTTTCCATAAGTGATAGTTAGTGTTGTTCAAACAAACCATCTTATTTGTATTTGCCTCCATCATTCAAGCAGACAAATAGCTCCAACCAAGGAGCTCTAATACCACTCTGATGGGAAATTCAACACAATAAAATAATAATTTAACAAGAACAATAAGTAGTGAATAATAATTTTCCCAATTTGCAAGAATCTATGAGGAGATATAACAAATAATGGCAACAACAAAAACACATTGAAGGACAACATAAATTTTAACGTGTAAAACCTTCTCAATGTAAGAAGTAAAAACCACAGGTACAAGTCAGTTAATAAGCTTCACTATGATATCAAAATTAAGGTTACAAGAGAGTCTCAAATCACAACATAGTCTCATATTACAACATAAATTGTACTCAATAATAAGCCAAATAGCAAGACAACCGAGATGAAATAGAGAACAAGAAACCTGAAAAATTCACAAAACTGCAGCTATCTTACACGGCCTATATGTCACTGTTATGATGACTTTTCAACAATCCGAACGGTCAAATTGAAGCACCACGAGTTATAAACGAAGCAACAGCAGTGATCCGAAAATTTTCGCTCTAAAAAAAATCCTGAAAACGTTGTTGCAGTGTGAAACGAATTTCTCACTGCTAAAACAAATTCTACAAGATCCGAACGGTCAGATTGAAGTACCACAAGATATGAAACTTCTTACAAAATTTCAGTATGATCCAACGGCGAAAGAAGCGACGACGGTGGCTGAAAGTTGTTGAACGAAACATTCTCTCTTCCCTCTTTACTCCTTTACTTTTCTCTCTCTATCTCACGGCTGTTCAAGAAAAAACCCTAAAAATGATTAATATTAGACGGACTTCCACATAAGAAGTGAGCCCAACTCAAAAGGAAGCACAAGAGGAAACATAGAAGCCCAACTCAACAGGAAGAAGCGCAAGAGGAAGCATAGAAAAGAAATTTCAGAGAAAGAAAGGAGGTCCACTCACTTTCATCTTTAATTCAATACATCTTGTGTTCTCTTTTTGACACACCACAATTCTTATATTCCATTATGAGTCTCAAACATCAAATCTTTTTCTTCTTTTTTTTATAATTTCAATCTAAATTTTTTCGACGATAAATTTAACTCCGACTTAAGATGCAATATTTAGAAGACGATAAATTAAACTGTCAACTTCTGAAAAAAAAAATCTAATCTTAATTTATTATGCTATTAATAAGCTTTTTTTACTTGTTAGATTCAAGTAAATTAGTTTATAATATCTAGTTTTCTTTTATTAAAAAAAATTAAAGATAAATAAACTATATAACAAGAATATCAAAGAAAACATTTGGGAAAGATTTTATAGTAAAATTATTATAAAATTATCTTTAAATCTAACTTAACTTTATAAAATGACATGTAAAATAAGGTTTACATCTATTTTTATATTATAAAATTATCTTATTTTTAATCGATGTGATATCTCTAATACATCTTTTTACGTTGAGGCTACCAACTTGTATACATTGACAAAAAATAATTAATCACTATACTGATTAAATTATATACGATTTTAAAAATTAAAAATATTATTGATATCTAAATAGTTTATATTATTAAAATATATAAACTAGTTTCTAAATTGGAATATAATTAGTTACCAAATTTAGAATCTAAATTAAAACTCAAATAAACTTAATTAGAAGAATTCTAATTAAAACAGTAAATTTATACATTATTAAAACTTAATTAGACTAAAATTGTGCTTATTATATTAATAAAAAATACTTTTATGTACAATTTAAGTAAAGAAGAGAAAACAGATTTGGAAGAACAAAATGAAAGTATGTTTTTAAACATAATTTATTTAATCGTGTAATTTTGAAAAAAATTAACCCTTTGTTAAAAATCACTCAAAATTGCAGCATACCTTCATGGTATAGCAGCATTAATAATTTGCATTTCTCTAATAGAATGGAATAACATTCACATTCCACTCTCATCTATGTGCCTATGGTTTGGAACAGTTATTACTATTCATCTTGGTAGTTCAAAACAAAAATAAAGTTTTAAATGTTTTTATTATCTATTTGAAAATTTATCTTAAACTTTTGTTTCATTTCATTCCAGAGTTAATAATAAATATCTAAAAAGGAATATAATTTTCTAATGTTTTTATATTTGGTAAGCAATTTCTAATGTGATGTTGTTATGCATCCTAACCTTGATGGAACCTATCAGCTAACAGTGGAAACATCTTTCTTATCAAGAAAAACCCAATCAATTTACTTTTCTATTATATTTTAAAAATGATTACTAATAATATTTTATTTGATAGGAATCAGTATTTAATGTGAATATTTTTTAATGAATCTCAAAATGAAAAAAAAATAATATGTTTGTGAGGCAAGTTGCTTTAATGTTCATATTGATATTTTATTTATTAAGATATTTTACTTAATATATACCTTCTGAAAAGTAATTTAAAGATATTCATAATATATATATATATATATATATTAGTTTTTTTATTAAAAAAATATATTAGTTTGTGAGAAGAAAAATAACATCATACATTCACATAAATATTAATTTATTGGTCACCTTATTGGACCAGGAACTAAAAATATGTCTAGAAATAAACATTTTGATGTTAAAGATATTGACATTATTAAATCAGTATCATTGTTCTAGTGTTGTTTATTTTATTTTACTTTTGAATAAAAAAATGCATACCTTTCATAATAAGACCTTTTATTCCTATATTTTAATGACTCAAATATATAATTTTTAATGAATATTAATCAATATATATATTAAAATTATTTGTTTGTTATGAATCTAAATATACAAAAATAAATACTTCCCTTGTATAATGTGCAAGCTAAAAAGCTACTTTAAGCAAATAAATAAAACTATAACGGTTTAAATTTAGGATTTTTTTTTTCAAATTGAAAGAAAATAGTTTGAAAGTATAATTACAAAAATTTAACATAAAGTAAAACTTTGTTCTAGAAAGACATATGAAACAAGTGTAAAACAATGATAAAAAAAATCCAAAATTTGTTTTTAATAAAAAAATGATCCAAATTTTTTCTTTAGAAAATGAATGACAAGGTGGCGTTTAAATGTGAATTTGATTATACTTATTATCATCTTCAAGCTAAACAATTATATAATTTTTTTTATAAAAAAAAAGTGAAGAAAGGAAATATAATGTTATCAATAATATAAACCATATTTTTCTTTAGTCAACGAAAACTAATAATAAAGAAATTATAATTATATATATTTTAAAATATAGTATCAACTAAACTAGAGTGTTTTAGTAGTTTAAAATGAGAATATATATGAGATAGGATGAATACATAGTCATTATCATATCGATACCAGATTTCAAAAATAAGATATTATCTATATTTATTTCCGATCAATTCAAGTATTGTCGTTCAACATGAAAATGAGTTTAAACAATACTTATGGAAATAATTTTATTTTATATTATAAGTATTTAATTTTTATATTTTAAATATAGTAGAATTTTTTTTATAAAGTAATAAATATTATTGTACCTAAACTTGCCACTCATATTTCATGTGTCCCAAACTTATCATTCTCCCTCAAGTCAAGCTAGTAGTCCAGAGAAAAATAAAAACTAATAAAGGAAATCAACAAATAGTAAAGCAAGAGATTAACAAGTTGTGATGTCATATTTTATAAGAAAAACTACTTACACCAAATGACTCAACAATGTGGTTATGATAAAAAAAAAAAAAATCCAAACGCCTAGGTGAAAATGTACATTAACTACAATGACCTCCTTAACAAATTTTGTCTCAATACATACCATCTGTTAAACATAGATCAATTGGTTGATAAGATGGCAAGGCTTGAGCTCCTCAACTTTCATGTATAATCAAATCATAATGTATCGATGAAGAAAAGATAACATTCGTGGAAAATGGAGTTAATTACTATACAAAGTCATATCTTTTCGTCTGAAATATACATGCACAACATACCAAATTGATGGACAAATTATTTAAAGATCTCATCGAAAAAACCATTAATGTCCACATTGAGGATATAATAATCAAGTTGTCCTTCATCGAAGATTGCCCTAAACATATAGAGAAAGTATTTGTTAAGGTACGTGGTGTTGCAGGAGATGGTGATTCTAGAATGAAAGTGGGATAGCATAACAATGAACTTTGTTACTCACTTGCTACGAACGATCTAAAGGCACAACTCAATATGCATAATTATTAATAGATTGACAAAGAGTGTTCATTTCCTTTTAATGAACCTAAAGATGTTTGTGTCCAAGTTAGCCCAATTATACATAAAAGAGATATGTGAGATTTAATAGATTCTAACAGACATTATTAGAAACATTGGGCACAAAGTTAAGACTCAATTTTGTATATCATTCCCAAGCAAATGGACAATTAGAAAGAATAATATGTTAAACAATCTAATACCCCACTAGATGGTCTCGTGATAAGAGAATCTATGAGGTTTTGATGATAAAAAATATTATAAGATGTGTTAAGGAAATAACAAAGGTTGTTGATGTGCAGGTATTAAAGAATAATTATTAGATAGTCTACAGTATTAACATCTTAGATAGTCTCACATTGCTAAATATGTTAGACGATCTCATAGTACTACAACGTTCTAGAAGGTCTCATTTTGTTGAACATGTTTGACAATCTCTTTATGTTAGACTTGTTAGATAGTCTCATTAGAGTACAACTCGTTAGATGCGTTAGAGGGTCTAACACATCTGGATCTCTCTAAATTCAATCCTTATGTTCTTAAAATGATTTCTAATGATCCCATATGCTCTCGAAACCTGTTTTGAAATTATTAATTCATTCGAATCAAAGTTTTTGTTCAACATCTCAATTAAACAATTCTTGAGCATTTTTTAGACTCAAACATTAAACAGAGGCTATCGAAAATAGAAGATCTTCTTCTTATTGATAATGTCTTAATGAAATATATTTTCTAAATGGAATAATCTCATTTAAGACTTTTTTTTATGCATCAAAGTTTTGAAATCATACAAAGTATAAAAGGTTTTTGAAAATGCAAACATAAACAAAGAGTTTTTTAAAATAGAAGGATTTGTTATTACATTTTTAGGATTACATCTCTATAAAATTAAATCTCAGTAAATATTTGATATAGTTTAACATTTTAAACTTACAGAAAAATGATAATGTTTTGAAATAATGTTATCTGTAAACTTTCTAAAATAAAAGTTTTAAGAATGAATGATTTTGATCTTAATCTCTTTCACTCTACTTAGTTTTATTTGACTTTTCTGATTACAATTGAACTATTTCCAGAAGTAGCCTTAATGTCTAAGACAAGTAGAAGTTTTCATATAGAGCCTTTAATGAAAAAAAAAAAAAGCTACAGTGCATAAATTGAGCAGTCTTCGAGTATTGCATATTCAAGCTTCAATGTTCACATTTCTGAATACTATATAAAGGACTCAAAATTGAAGAAGACAACAACAATAATTAGAAAACCATTTTTGTCTAGAAAAGTTTCAATTCTCAAAGTTCATATTATTTGTACATAGAGTGTGTAGTCTTTTGGATTGTGAACTAAACATTGTAAATCCTTCATGTTGTGAAGCATACCCAATGAGATTTTGTTATTCTCTCTTTGAGAGTGTTTCTTTGTATCTTGAGAGGTCTAAGTCTATTGTGAGTTGATTTTAGATTTATTCATTTATTCACAAAACTTTTATCTTTCTACTAACATTCTCTATGAGTTCTCACTAAGGCAAATAGATTGAAACTTTATCAGTTTTTAAATTTGGAATAAGTAACAAAAAGTTGATAAAGGGAGGATGGACTCTACCCGACCATATTTGTGAACAAGTAAGTCTAAGTCTATTTATTCTTAGGAGTTTCTATTTTTTGAGGATTTTTCTAATTGGATTATGTTTATGAGGTAATGCTACCTAAGATTCTGAGATAAATGAGAACTAAGATTTGGTTCGTATTATTCTTGTTTGAGAAAAGGAGACAACATAATCCATGTTAGGGAAGTTAACATTCAAGGATAATAACTAGGACGCATAGTATGTAATGATGGTAGTGATTATATTATGTTTGTTTGAAACCTTAATTCTATATTGTTTTCGATGTATAAGTCATTGTTTGGTTGTTTTTGATGATATGATGGGATGGTAAACTTGTTTGTTAGGGAGAAAATTGAGGTTTCCTCCATGGGAAGGTTTGCCTCGAGCCTATTTTTGCTAAGAGAAAGTATGACGGTGTTGAAATGTCCCAACCAATGCAATTTGCTCAAGTAAAGCCTTTTTTGCTCAAACAAAAACGTGACAATAAAATTAACTCAAACAAAAATAGTCCGGTATAAAGAGAATCAATTCAAGCCAAATTTTGCTTAAATGATCAGATTATCGTTCAAGCAAAAATCAGCTAAAATTATTGAATGTTTTTGGATTTCTCCTCCTCGTCCTCATCATCATTATTATTATTATTATTATTATTATTATTATTAAATACGAGCAAACATTTTTAATAATCATTGTTTACAAATATATTTTTTGTATTTTAGTATTATTTACATACTCAAAATTCTCTAAATATAAGTATTAACCAACTAGAATACTCATTTAAGCAATTATGTTTACTCATAATAATAATAATATATTATTGTCAAGTTTTTATTGACTTGAATATTAAAAGATGTTCGGCAGATAAATCTTCATTCATTCCCTAATCAGATATATTGAATGAGAGTTTATCTTAAAAGAATTCTCTAACACAAAGATTTTACTCATTGCAGAACTTGTTGAACTATTTTCCACCTTCTAAGAGAACAATTATAAAAATATTCATGAGTGATGAAAAACAAGAGAAGTAAAGTTTGCAAATAAATGCATAATTTTTGTTTTTTTGAAATATAAGTTTTGAATGTTCTTGGGTTAACGAGTAGAGCGACCTTGAATATCCGCAAGTAGTTTAGTATATTTTTGTGGCTCATATGTGAGAATGAAGGAAGGATTAAATTTAGAAACTAAATGTATTTCCATGTCCCATGAGGTTATGGTAGAACTATTAGTCCATTAATTTTAATAATAAATTAAAACTTTTTCATTCCTCCTTATGTTGTTTCATTAAAAGGTTTAGGTAGGTTCCTTAAATTTTAGCCGAAAAGCCACCCTACTCTGTCCTTTAAAAAAGATTGTTTTAGGAAACGGTTGAGAATTTAATAAATTCTTATGTGATTATATACATATAATAACAATTTTAATCGTTTATTTAGTAATAACCTATTATTGTTCTATACTACTTTGGTTTTAAGGTGGTGAATGCATTTTAGAGGGGCCAAAATGCCAAATTCAGCCTCCATGTGGAAGAACCTACCTAAGACATGAGATTTAAAAATCATGAACAAATATGCAATGAGAATTGCTACTAAGACATTTTTGTCATACACTTTTAATACACACCATTATTAGTTGGTATTTATTGAAAACTATGATTCAGCCAATAGTAAAAAGGTGTGTTCAAAACAGTATCTTAAAGAGTGGTTTGATAGCATTTTTCATTACACAACAAAAGCAGAAATCTAGTTATATACACCATACATTCCCACAGAGTGAGAGTAGCATAATTAACATCATAATATTACCCAATAAGTTGAAATACAAGAAAATAGTACATGCAAAAGATCTAAAACGTGAGCAAAATTTCTGCTCTTCTGTTTTTCTCTTCCCCTTTTTTCCATAATTAGCTGAGCAGATGGACAAACACTTATAAACAGAGACCTTAACTCCTTTGTATGGTTATCAGCATTTCAACTTACAGTTAAATAACCATCCAAAACATACATAAACTGTTGTGGCAGACCTAAACAACAAGAACACTTCTTGCACAAGGGGAGAATGTACATCATTTCTTCAAAAACTTCTGCGAGAAAATCTTCTTGGAATACGGGCTGTTTCGAGAAATGGCTTTGTGGGACTCAATTGCTTCAACCAGTACATTGTGCACACGGCCCTAGTTTACAAGGAAAAGGCAAAGAGAGAAGAAGAAACAAAAAAAAATCCACTAGATCAGGATAAAAACTCAGTGATGAAATGAAGCTCTTAAACTGCTATAATATAAGTATAAAAATTATACGCACTATTTACTGATCTAAAACAGTAGTATTACAACATATTTGTAGATGGTATAGATTTTGGCCAGTGATAAATTATGACAGGAGTTTGCACTGATTATTTTTCTGTCACTGGCTTTTCAAAGAAGATAAAGAAACTAAGGTGGTAATGTTACAAACCTCGGAATGTCGAAGTGCTGATTGAACAACATAGTTTGCATGTGGATCTTGAAGCAAGTGTTCAAAGTGAGGAGTGGACAACAGCTCCAGAATGACTCTTGATCGATTTTCATCATTGAATACAGCAAGACATTTTTCAATCACGTGACTACCAAACTTCTGCCTTGACAGGTGCACATAGTTGGCTTCAAATTGCGACCTTATAAATGTGGTGGCAGATGGAATCTTTAAGTCCAAGATAAATTGAACAACATAATTTCTGCAGCAGGCATAAAGAACAGAGTGATGAAAGGGTAGAAAAATGAATTCAGAGTCAATAGAGAAAAAGGCTCACAGTTGTTTGAGTGCTTTGTACTACCATCTGATTTAACAAATTCCTGAGATGTTAAAACTGATAACAAATGTAAAATTGATCCAGTAGTTATTAACAATCTTGTTTCCTAGTGTACTATTCACTTTTTCCAGTCCTAGCGCAAGGAATGGTCATATGTGAAAGAAGATAATGTAGAACAACAGGTACTGTCTGACCGCCATATTTTCCAGTCCTCATTAATCTTGGCCTCATGAAAATGGGATAAAATTTTTATACAAAATGTCAATGACACTTGGCTACAACTATGAATCTCACTTCCGGAAGAAAAAGAGGCATGTTTGTGGGATGGGAAGTGCATATTCTAACTAGAAGAAGATGAACCAATCAAAGGAATTTCGTGCTCTATAAGCTATAATGCTTCCAATAGTTACCCGTATTGATCTTGAGCTAGCAGAAGTGCATTAGCACATATTTCTTCAATCAGTTTTTCTCGGTACTCCCCGCTCGAATGGCCAATGCATCTTTGCAGAACACAACATCCATGTTGGTGAGTTGCAATGTCAACACAATACTTTGCAGCAGCAACAAAAATGAACTGCAGAATGCAAAAAACAGAGTAAATGTTTACTTATGCAACCAGACATCAATTTGCAAATTTATTCTGCATTTCATCACACTTCAGTCATGATTCAAGTCAAGAACAAAAATCAAATTTTCAACGCCAAAATGGACAGCATTTCAATTATAGTTCACAAGCCCTTTATTCCAGAATCCAGATCATTACAAGCTTGTTTCTTTTGATCCTATTCTAATATTGCTCTACTTGATGTTAATTTCACAATGGAAGTAAATGTCCTTAGAACTCTAGTTTTCTAATTCTTATAAAATTTGTAATAGGATTTTCTCCAACCCTTAAATTCAAAACCCTTCACAAGCAATGTTTCTTCTGACCTAAGCATTAGTCGTTAGAGTGGTGTTTTTATACATAATGAATCAATACAACTTTTTTCTTTGAAACAGAATTGGAATCTTAGAGCAACACATGACATTTATATAAATTCATATTCATTATTAGTCTTGGAGATGAAACTTTTAGCACATTTAAGAAGTCTAGTCCACGGCACAAAAAGTTCAAACATTTATATGTGCCATTTTTTAAAGTACCAATATTGTTATCAGATTAAAAAGGGTTGCATGTTAAGGAAGAAGAATTTTCAGAATGAAATGAATATGTAAGAAAACAAGGAAATTCTATTTCACATGAAATGATCAATTATCACCGACTAATGTTTATAAAACAGAAACAAGAGAGTGAGATAAGCATACATATTTCTGTTCACTGATAACAATATCATGTACAATATTACTATCCAATATATAATGCTTTAATGAGAAAGATAGAAATCGTGCCTTGTTATCTTCATTGCTCAAACAAAGCAAACAGCGCTGAACCACATGGTTTCCATTTAGATCTTTGATGAGAGCCAAGAATCCTGGTTCAAGAGCTGAAACAGCTAATGAAATTTGCTGCCTTGTTCTGAGAGACTCAATTAGTTTCTGAACCACACGAGTGCTGATAAAAGAAAATGTAAAGAAATCAAGTCAAATTCAATATAACACAACCATATCATATTTAAGTAGTTGCAAGTTGTGCCATTACCCATGAGTGTTTAAAGAGATTCTGACAAGCTGGCCAGGTTCTTCAGTAAGGATTAGTAGGATTTGCATCCTCTGTTCTTCATTGCATACATCTAATAACTTCTGCATAAGGTAATTTCCAAAAGGATTCACCATAAGTTCCACTACATGATCAATGATCTCGTTAAATATCACTTGAACATCTTCCGGTGTACCCTCGTCAAACATTTTCTGCAAGAACCTACAGCCATGCTGATCTTTAGCCATTAAATATATATAACCCTGAGCTTCAGCTACAGAACTGTATTTGGGCACCAAAGGAAAGGAGCAACCTATCCTGGCACCCCTAGGATTGTCAAAATTTCCTACAACCTGGTAAGGCATGCCTAGCTCTGATCTCTTATAATGCCTATCAAAGCCAGTGCCTCGTAGTGCAGACCTACTATGATACATGGAAGAATCCGAACCTCTGCCAGCAACATAATTTACACCTTCACCTTGTATGATGAAGCTCCCCTCACTTGCAATTGCATCTATATTTCCTTGTGGGATTCTAGCATTTGATAGAGGCACAGCTCTTGGATTATTAGGCACAGAACGGCTATACTGCAGTAAATCTTGAACACCCAAATAAGGTCTTACATTAACACACCGAGAAGAGCTAGGCCATCTTGACATGCCTGCTTCCTCAGTTAGATGCATTCCATTGTTCTGAGCATAAAGTAACGAATCAACCACTGGATTTCTGCTCAAAGAAGAAGTGTACTCTGGTGGCTGGCTTCGACTTCCTCCACAATAGTAGTTATTCATCAGCTGCCGTGTATGATGACACGGAGACTCCAATGAACCACTGAAGTCATTTAATTGAGAGAGCATTGTCTCAGTCCTTTCAGCACACTGTCTTGATCCAAATAAATTAGGCATTCTATAGTCCCGGGGCAAACCGGACATCGCCATATTCATTTCACCATCATGATTTACAGGACTCCAAGGAAGAGGGGGTTGAACCCCAAAACAATCCAAAGAACCTTTTCTTAAACTGCAATGTGCCCCTTGTGTGTGAACATTGGTTGGACCATTTCCAGTGAAGGAACATTCAGGAAATAGTGGCCTATTCATGGACATTGAAGGCTGCTTGAAATCACAAGGTCTCTCTTGTTGGTTGCTGATGTACATTTTACTCAAATTGGCACACAGGCCAAATTCATCAACCAAACCTCCATTGGCAATATTGAAAACAGTTGAATCAGGTGTGGTGAAACGGTTATTAGGGTAAGAAGAAGAACCTCCGGAAGGCATGGTGGATTTAAGATCCTCCAATGGAGGAGGGGTTGGTGATCCAGTGTCAGACAAAGCATGGCCAGAAGAGAACAAGCTAGAGGAAGAGCCATCAGATTGCAGAGAAAAACCACTCACAGGAGACGAGACACAAGGATACTGAATCTGACTAAATGGGTCATCATCACACACACCACACATTCCATTAGACACCAAAGAACCATGATTATGATGATCATCACCATGATGAACATCATGTGATTTCCCGTGGTAAAGATTGTTTGATGTTGCCTGAGGGATCTCATTCAGCAACATCTCAAGCTCCTCAAGCCCCCCGTCGTCCTTCACGTTCTCCAACATCTCTTTCCCTATCTCAATGCTTTCACACACCAACAACCACTGACAGAACACAACAAAAAGAAAAGCCAACAAAAAAACAGAACAAAAAACAAGAAGAAACCAAACTCACGCACAGCAATCAAAAGAGTCCATGAATCAGAAAACCCATTTCAGATACCGATTAAAAGAGAGTGAAAAACACAATCCCATAAGAAATTACGAGTCTTGGGTCATCTGGGTTGGGCTGTGGTTGGAAAAACTGAAAAAGTTAGGTCCTTTATTATTATGAAGAGAATTGGGATTGCATTTGCATTTGCATTTTGAGAAAATCATATTATTTGGGTAATGGGTATTGTCTGAGAGGAGTTGGTGAAGCATGCAAATATTGAAGATTTACATGCGGTCACTGGGAACCGTAGGCGTACACACTCAGCGTAGTCTCACAGGCCATTAAAGCTGAAGCAAGAACAGACGCTACGGGCTTTCTATATTTATATAGAGCGAATATTTAATTGGAATATATTTATTTATAGTATAAATATCACAAATTTTCGATCATTTTTTACCATATTTAAATATCATTTCAAATTTATTATTATTTTTGCACCAAACAACTATTAAATCCTTTTAATATATCATGATAATTTATGCATCATAGAAATAATTTGTTAATATGTTTCTTTCTCCGAAAATCAACAAAAATATATACTATTCTCTATGTTAATATTCTTTAAGAGAAAAACTCCTTTAAACAAATTAAAATAATTTTTATGAATTATTAAACTAAAGATAATATTTTATTAAAGAAAAATAGTTGAGGGAACGCCAATATATGCTAAAAATATACGAGAACAACTTTTTTAGGTGAATATCAAATTATTTTAAATTAAAATATTAATATTTTTAAATTTCATATAATCATTTACCAAAAAAAATCAGATGTTAAAAAACCTTAATTATGAGTTCAAACCAAGTTTATAGCATTGTATCCAAAATCCTGTTTTTTCATTTAGCATTTTAAACAAGTATATTGTATTGTATTCCTAAACAGGTTCTTAAACTAATAAGTCAATGAAACAAATGTAGAACAAATTTTAAATTGTCAAAATCAAAATCATTACTAGTTAAGGTATATAGAAAGAGTAAAAATATTTAAGTTTGAACTTAATAGTGGAGTTTAACTTCTTTATAATAGCACATAATCTTATCATTTAACAAAGCTTACAAAGTAGAAACTTTATTTATATTAGCACAATTATTATTTAAATAAAAAAAATATTAAGGATATCTCTCAAACTATAGTAAAAGACTAATTATTTTAAATTAATAACTGTTACTTTCAATATATTGTAAAAATCATATGATAATAATAAGTAATAGTAATATTTATTTAAATAAGCCATATTGTTATGCCTAAAAATATTTTTTTTTTTTGAGTGAGTTTATATTAAACACTTATAGTCAAATAATTTTACATAAGAAGTCTTGGATTAGTTTATTTTTTAAAAAAAAAATACTTCAGAAATTTTTATCAAACTTAAGCAAAGTCATTTTCATATAAATGAATTTGATCCTTCAATTTCAAAACAAATTCTACATATGTTTTATCATCTAAAAATAATTCATTATTTTTTTAATATAAAAATATTTCATATGTTTAACTAATAAAAATGGATTTAAAAGTGAATTTTTTTTAATTTTCTAAAATGTTTAATTAGACTAGTATAGAATAAGTAATTTATGAAAGGACTCTTATATTTTTTAACCACAAACTAATTAAAATAAGAAGAAGAAGAAATTAATCAATTTTGTTAGAATAAATATAAAAGTGATACATTTAATTAGTATGAGAAATATAAATATTAAGGGTATTTAAATTCAACTAATCCAACAAAAATAACTATATATTTATTGTGAATATATAATATGAATGAAATAAAATAAATTAAAACATATCTCTATTTTACATCTGTTTACCAGTTACTTGTGTTTCACAATCTAAATGTATAATTTTCATTTCTCTCGTATTTTTTAAAATTAATATATATATTATTACTTGATTATATACATGATACATTAAGAACTCAGTAAAAAATCAATCCCATATTTTGTTATATTATATTTATTATTTATACTATATTATATTAACTTATTTTAAATATATTATATATAATAGTATTAAAGTTAGTTAAAAAAAATTAATAATCTTTCATAATTTTTTTTGTAAAAAATGATATTTTAATTATTTAATTTTTAAAATAAAATATTAATTGTGAATTTATTTTATTTAGATTAATAATCTCTTCAATTTTAATTTAAATGTACAAAATTGTAATAATTAAAAAGATAATTTATACAAAACAATTGAACTCAGGTAATTAACTTTAAAATATAATAATTTTATGTTTATTTTAAAAAAAATGATATTTAATATTAAACATATGAAAGTAAAGTTTGTGTAATTTTGTAAGGAATATTAGAGTTAAAGTTTAGATTAGTAAAATAGCTATAAAAAAAATTACACAATTATTTTCTTATTTTTTGTATGTAAACAACACCTCCATATGAAAATAAGATTTCTAAATTTAAGAAAAAAGTTTAAAAAATTTGAATAAACATAAAATTGAGTTTAATATGAAAATTAAATCAAAAAAATTGTAGATACAAGGACACAATTAAATATATAAATCAACAATAAAAATGTTACAACAAGTATTATTCTTAAACATTTTGAAATAAACAAATTTTAAAAAATAAAACTGAATATTTAATATATGGAATTAATAATTAATATATATAATATATAACTTAATTAAAATGAGAATAATTTCTAAAAATATGTTAAGTTAGAGACAACTGATAAAATATCTTCTAACAAAAATAATTTTAAATATTTTTGAAATGAGAATATTTTTTTAATAATAAGAGTAACTAATAAAAATCGGAACATAAATTGGTTGTGAGTGTTGTTCTCCAAAATAAAAGGGGAATTAGGGAAATTGTGGTTAATTCAACCGATGTCAGTGGGAAGTTTTTGTTTCAAACTACACGTTCTTCTCGGGAATTACAACAATAAAGGATGTTGTAACCGTATTCTATGCAATTCTTACACGTGTTTAAAATATATTTCGTTAACTTTTAGGTTTTTGAAATTTTAAAATAAAGTTAAAAGTTATAAGAAGTTAAAAAATAACTTTTCACATTCTTACGAATGGAATTGTCGGTCCTCTGAGACATTGGAATTAAAACTATATCAATGCAGTACTTAAAAAAAATTTAAAAGGTAAGAATGTTTCATAATATTTTTTTTTTCAGTAAATAATCTTAACCAACATAACATAAAACCAAATATCTTGTTAACACAACAACCGGAGAGAAAATTGCATTTGGTTATTAACAATAACTTATAAATGCATTTTTCTTTTCATCTAAATTCATAATTTTACGGGAAGGAGAAGGAGATGATATAGATGTGAATAGTAAATATCTTTTTGTAAAATTGTAGAATAAAGAGATGTAGAGAAAAAAACAAGTCAACATGTGTTATTTTTTAAAAAAATTCAAAATTATCCTCATTTATTTGATTATATTGTTTATAGTATTTTTTATTTTTTATTGTTGTAAATTTTTTAATATTAAAAACTAGTATTTTTTATTTATATAAGATGTGATTTTTTATATAATTTTATATTATATGTTTAATATTTTAAAATTTTTTTGTTGTATTTATATTATATATTTTTGTGTATAATTATTATCTTTATGAGTTCTAATTTATTTGATAATAATTTACTATGAATTTTTTTTCTATAGTTAATTGCATTATATTTTTGTTGTTGTAGTATTTTTATTTTTCATTACTACATGATTTTTAATATTAAAAATAATAATTTTTTATTTCTATAAGATCTGATTTTTTTTTTTCAATTTTATATTACAATTTTAATATTTTAATAAATTACTTAAAGTTCTATTTTTTTTTAATTTATTGAATACATATTTTTTTCTAATTATAATTTTTAAATTATACCTATTTACGTTTAATATATGTTTATTTTCTAATTATAATTTTTAAATCTTCGAATATGTGAAAGTTGTTTATTTTCAAACAAAAATAACTCATTTCATTATTAATTTTTTTATAAACAATGGTAAATTTGTAAAATAACAATTTACACCTTTAAAAAAAATTAAAATTTTCTCAGAGTCATCACATCACACTCACAAACTCTCGTAATTTTTTCTCAAACATCCACTTTAACTCTTTCTACTGAAAGATCTCGGTTAATCATTCTCCATTAGAGATTTAACATTAGACTCATTTTAGCACCTCCGGTATGTATTTTTGACTATGTGTGGATCAATGTGGGTTTAAAGTACATGTTTACACATACTTTTGTTTGTAACATTACACAAAACTACCCACTTTACTATAAACCCAACAAATGGCATGTACAAAACATTTAGTTTTTAAAAAAAAAACATGAAACATAACAAAATATATGTACATATATTTATTTTTTTCAACAAGATAACTTATATTATTCCTTAGTTTCTTCCAAATATAGCTTCAAAACCTATATTTGCATCTCATGTATAGTCATAACAGTTCACTACAAAAACAACACGTATAAGGATAAGTTATTGAAATAATTTTTCAACACAAGACAAATCTATATAAAAGGAAACATTTTAACCAGCAATTCATAACCAACTCAATTTCATCAAACATAAACATGCATAACCATATAGACCACACAGGTCTATACATAGAAGGATATTCACCAAGGAATATCTACATACATATTCTAAAAGACTTGTATTAAACATTCACTATTAGATATTAACATATGATCCATTTTTAGCTACAAGTATACACAAACCTCGATTGTATGGATCAGGGTAAGTTTAGGTATACACAAACCTCAATTGTATGGTGTTCTGACTATACAATAAGCTCCCCTTCAGGTTCTCATAATCTTATGTCTTAATTTATGTGATTTAGACTATCAATGAAGTTAGAAAACTCTATTACAAGATATTTTTTTCCTAACACAACAAATCAAACAATGATTCAAAAATTATCCCATATTTGTAATCTCAAATTCATATAATTCTTATCAATCTCAACAACCATTTCCATACATAGTTCATTTAGACAAAACCACAAGTCAAATAAATATATTAATTACATTTATATTTAATATTCACATTCAATCAATTAAAGAGACAAAAGGGGAGTGATTGTTTGAGCAAAAGTTTTTTTTGTTTGAGCAAAAGTAGGATCGAAAGCAAAGGTTGAATTTCAACTTTATTTTTCGCTTGAGCAAAAATTTCTTCATTTGAGCAAAAATAAGGTTGAGAGGAAATATTGAGTTTGAACTCTATTTTGTTTGAGCAAATAATCCTTCTCTTGAGTGAAATATATATAAAAAAAAATCAACCTCATGCATTAATGACAAGTGTCAATTTTCAATAATATTTCATATTAAAATATATGTGGGTATTAATTAATAAAATAAGTATAAAATAATCTCTAATGTATCAAGTTATACCTTTTTACATATTTTGTGATTTTAATTTAAATAAGAATGATTTATTCCAAAATCTATGTTAATTTCAAGATTTAGGAAAGAACAAAGATAATTGGACAAAAGAAAAATATACAAAGCTAAAAAGGGAAAATTGGAATGCACCAACATTGCAAAAGCTACCCCAAACTCGCAAAAAGTCAAGACGCTATCAGTAGATCTCGCTCAAGCGAGATTGCTCCAGTCCTTTTTAGGTTTTACTCGCCCAAGTGAGTCCATTAGCTTAAAATGTTTATAAATGATAAATCACAAACTCACAGACTATATTTTAAATTTCCATATATAAATATCACAATTCATAATGTTATGTTTATATTTCTTATATATAAATATCATAATTAATTTGTTCTAAGTAATTAATATGTTTAACTTGATTTATTAAAATAATTGATGTTGATAATAGTGATGATAGGAGAAATTGATTTGAGAACTCTTAAGAGCTATAATTTTTTTTTACAGATTAGTTGTATATTTTTTAAATATAAATAATGTTGAGAAAAAATGGTTATGTAGTGATGATTATATATATATATATATATATATATATATATAAAGTGGCATGAAAAGAAAATTGGTAGAATCTATATAATTACATTTTTGAAGTTTGTTGAATTTTCTTGTACAACTAATATAAAAATTTAGGATTTATTAGAAAATATTGGTGTTTGGATTGATGTTGAAGTTTCATTGAGTGGAAATTTGATGAAGTTATAGTAAATTCATCCACATCTTAAGATTAAAAGTTTATACAAATTATAAAAGAATTTATAAATTAATTTATATATAAACTAGTTATAAAATATAAGAAAAATTATTTTAATTTATTCTCGTGTATAGTAATAGATTATGTGACATTCAAATTATATGCAAACATACTTAATAAAATTTTATTTTATGTGGATAACTAAGTGGATAATTAATTAATGAAAAATAAATTAACATGTGAAAATTGCAATCCCACGTGCATACATGTCATGTGTATTACTACATAGTTATCATGGTTTTAACAATATTGTATGGGTTGGGAATCACACTAGACACACCTATATAAAAGAAAGGACCAATTTTGACCATTATAATGTTCATATATTTAAAGAGGAAACACCTTCTTCTAGAACTTCTCCCAACTAACTATGATGAAAACTAAAGTAAGAGGCTAGCAAAAATAGGAAAGTGAGAAGGTTAACGTTCTTTTATTTTATTTTATTTTAAATAAATATTTTTATTTAAAAAAACATTATAATTACTATGGAAACATAAATGCGTCGTGTATCCACATTTTTCTCTTTTATTCAATTTTCACAATGATAGAAATGTAATTTGGATGAGTCAAAATTGAAAAATAAAAATTGGAGTGCAGAGAGTGATTAAAAGTGAAGGTTAATTTATTTTATATGTAAAATTTGGTGTGAAAATGTATCAGAGTATGCTCTCTTTGTTGCTTTAAAATAAATAACTAATGAAAGAGTAATGAGTCATATAAAAACTGTACATTAATATTAATTTAAAAAATTAAAAAATAATTTTATTTTTTAAATAATTTATATAAAATGACAAAATACTTCGTGTATTAATAAATTTATGTACATAAAAAGCGGTTATAATGAAAAATCTTTTTATATGGTACAGATGAAGTTGTTTTGTATACAAAGTAAAAGAGTTAATACTCTCTTATAAAAATTAATTTCTAAAGAATTTTAAAATTCTACAAAATATTTTTCTAAAACTTAAATAAATATCAATGGATGAAATATAGAAACATATTCTGCAGCGTTCCTCTTCAAATTCAAATACAATTATTAGTTTAAGATTTTAAAAAAATCACAAATGTTCTTGTTTGGTGATAGAATTTTATAATTTTAATTTTTTTTTTTAATATAATAACCACAAAATATACATTTAATTGATTTTTTTGAAATAATTAAATTATATTTAAATTTTGTAAAGAAATTGATAAATAACTTTAAATTAATTTTGTTTTTTTTATATACTGTAGTTAGATATGATTTCTTACTTGAAACCAAGGTTATCATGTCTTGTAACAATTATTTGTAAATGAAAAAGAAAGAAAAAAAATAATGGAAAGTTCAACAGCATGGGATCTCCAAAGGGTAAATTATAGAAAAATATTGTTGTTTTAATAATGAAAGAAGGTGTCAAAAAGTAATTTTTATTGGTTCTTTTATAAGTTCACTTACAAGGGAAGCTATAAATTGCACTGGCCCACATAGCACATATTGTGTTCACAATTTTAAACTGAGACACAATTATCACGTGAAACAAAATTCAATTTAAAGTGAAGAACTATGCTAAGTGATTAGAAAATGTTTCATTTCTAAATCATGTTTGGTACAAGATGTGAACTTGGATTTGACAAATAATTGCCTACATTAATGACAACAAAATATTAACTAATAATTGTTAGTTAACAAAATTAATATTTTTTTTTAATAAATTTATATTTGTTTGTATGCATTTTATTATAGTATACTCGTAGTTTATAAGAAACGAATGCATATATGCAATGATATTTTTTTATGATAGAATGGTGTGCGAATTATGTATAAAAACAGTGGTGCATTAATTCATATAATTTAGAATTAAGAAAATTATGACCCAGTAATTTATAATTTTTTTACCTGAATTTTCTAAGGTATATTTTTTTACTACAAAAAAATCTTTAAATAGAAATTAATTGTAAAAATTAAAATGATTAGTTACTATTTCACTAAATTAAAGATTATCTTATAAACTAAAAAAAATATTAATATTAAAGATAATTTCTATTATTAATAAAAATTTATAAATTGGTATTTAATCTTTAGCTACCATTACTCTTTTAGAGACTAATTTAGAATCTAAAATATTAGTACCTAAATTTTGATAGCTACTTTAGATACTGATCTAGAAACCATTTTATAAATTTATATTAATAATATAAATCACTTTAGATATTAATAATTTTTTAGTCTATAAAATAGTATATAATTTAATTAATATAGTAAATAATTATTTTTTATCTCTAAACTTGATTAGTATTTAGCAATATTCTTGTTTCTAATGAATAATAAAATATAAATATTTAAATTCATCATGTAAAAGAATAGATATTGAATTCACACTTTAACTATAAAATTTAAATAATATTTAAAAGTGTACTAAAAAATAGAATACTATTTTCTGAATTAAGAAAATAAATTAATATCTACATTCAGTTTTCATAATTTTCTTAAATAACTTGAGTTTTTACATGAAATGGTACTAATGCACTTCATTTGCAAGGATTTAAAAAATAACTTTAATGTAATAGTACTAATACATTTCATAATTTGTAAAGATTTAGAAAATAACTTTAATGGAATGGTACTAATACACTTCATAATTGTAAGGATTTAGAAAATAAACTTAAAGTAGAAGTGATATATTTTAAATGATACTTAAATATTTTATTTTTTAAATGAAAAAATATATATAAATAAAAATTTCAGTTATTCATATTTTCTTTTTAAAGAATCACTATTTCTCTTAATGTTTTGTTTTTTCTCCTAGCATCCTCACTCATGAGATCAACAATGTGAATGACTTTTGAAAAAGTGCATGAAAGTTGATGACTTTATGTTTGTTAATTAAAATTGAAATTAGCAAATATTGTTTTATAGCTAACATACCGAGTTGTTTATTATGTTTTTTTTTTATCTATGATGATAGTATATTATACACGGAAACATATGAGCTCTCCAATGAGCTTATGAAATATTATATATATATATATATATATATATTATATTATTGTTCTCTATGAATAAAAATGTATTTTGAACTACTACGCAAACGATATATGTATATATGTAAATATTTATGTTGAAAATTCATGTATATTATAATATTAGACGTCAAGTATATACTCAACAAAATATTTTTAGTTTTTTTTTACAGTATTCAATATTTTATATATATTATTCATTTAAAAATTTAATATATAATTTTTAGATATATGAGGAAGAAAAATGAGTTATTTATAATAATTAACAGTTTGTTTATTCCAACTAAAAAAATAAGATTAAAAAATAGAAAGTTGAAAAACAAAATCGTAAAATTAAAAAAAAAATAAAAAATATATATATATATATATATATATTTCATCCATAAAATTAAAAAAACAAACATAAATTACTAGGCTAAGATATTCTTCTAACACTATATTATGAAGTGTGAGAATAACCAATGTACTGACCAAAAACGACAAATTTTGCTTATAGGTTATGGGGATTTCATTTTTCCTAGGTCTAATCATATAGATATTCCTTGCATCTAACTTTTTATGTAGTCAGAGTCAATAAGTGTCTCTTTATTTATGAAAATTAATTATATATATTAATTAAACCGAATTTTATTCCTTTTTGGAGCTGTGTTGTAATTGCACCAATAGATCTTAGTCATTTCTGTCAACCACTTTTATGTTTTCTTTTACTATACTAATAAATTTAAAAACTATTTGATATATGTTATGGAAAAGAGAAAATATGCATGCAAGTTATCTTCATACTCACACAAGAGACTGGTTTGGTATGTTCAGAGAAGTTCATATAGTTTAATTTATTTATGATATTATAATAAATTTTTTTATTTGTCTTAAAAAGAAAATATAAACCTCCTAAAAGGATCATTACATGTGTGTTTTTACGGTGTTTTTGTAATAAGTTAACTTTTTGCTCACAACTTTTATTATTACATAGGTGAAGAGCACATTTTCTTTGCATTTTGTACTATCTCTCTAGTAGTACTAGAAAGCTCAAGGGGTTGGTGTGTTTTTGTTTGAATCATCTTTAGGAAGTGTGAGTTAACTTCCTTCAAAGATTGATGTTCTCACATTGATGAATGATGATTTTGTAATTTCCACGTGTTAGCTTCATCTACTAATTAGAATATGCATCTTACATTTATACATAAAACTTCATTTACTCTCTTCAGTAGCACATATTATATTTAGCGTTTTCTTGAGGTCTTTGTACGACTTTTGTCTGCTTGCGTCTAGTGCTTTGATGAACACATTTTTACTCACTAAAAGTATTCAAGCTTACTTTCTTGGAGTGTAGTTGAGAATAAATCCACTATTTTAATTACAACTTACCTAATTAGGTTTAATTGGACTTTAACTGAAATTATTGATTAAATTCACATTTTTAAGCCTATTGACTTACTTGTATTGCTTTGATGATATCTTCAATTATAGGTGATTGTTTTCAATGATTTCAATAGTTTTAGAAAGTTAGGATTTTGAGTTTGATAAAGGAATAAAATACTTTAAAGACTGAAAAGCTAAGCTGATGTATAAAGTAGATTGTCTGATTGTTCAAGGCTCATTGGACCGTTTGTTCTAGATTATTCTGCCATGGATCAACACAAACAAATTTTGGATGCGGATGAGAAAGTATATGAATTGATTGACACTTGGTCGATTAATTCGTAAATTGATTTATGTGTGTTTGGTCAATTCAATTTTATTTTATGAAGAGTTCAATGATAGATGAACTAGAGAACCAATTTGTTTCTTAATCACTTTAGATTTGTATCAAGTATCCATTTGCATTTGTCTAAACTACAATACTTATGGAAACAATATTTGAATAAATTAATATATTTGTTTATAAATTACAAATATACTTAATTTGTGAAATACCAAAATTGATTAATAATTTATGTCTGGGTTTGATTAATTTGTTTGAAAATAATCATTATCTTCTAATGTTCTTTCACAAGTCTAAAATATGTATTTTTTAAATAAAATTATATTAAAAATATTATTTCTTTTGAACAGTTTAAAAGTATTTTACATTGTGGTCCAATAGTGTATACACTTTTTACACAAATACATTTTTTACGATACCTTAATAAAAATGCTGAAAACGAGGTTTTACATTTACCCTATTTCTTTATCCTCTGTAATGTTAGGGTTTGAAAAGTGGCACTTAATTTGCAGCAACCATGAACACCACCTCAAACTAATGCAGCTTCTCGATACTCAATCCATTATTTCCACCAATAATTAACTTCGCTTAAATTCAATTCCATTACAAACATCGGAGCTCCTACACAATTTCATTCCGGTAACTCCCAACTTCATTGATTTATTCTTTTATTTTTTTGGTCGAATTGTCATTAATTTTTTATTCAAATTCTGCGTTCGCTTTATTTCCTCTGAATCTCCACCATTTTGTGGATCTTTATCTTCAATGTGTTTTTGATGTTGTTGTTGCTCAATCACAGGAATGGCTGCGAGACTCGCAATTGTGAGGGGCACCGGAGGGAAAGGGAAATTAGGAAGTGTTTTAGGATTTAGTAGGTTGATTCAATCGGTGCCCCAATCTTCTGCTTTATCTAGGAGCATTGATTTTGGGGTTCAGTCACCACAGCCTGTTTTGCCCGAGTTCAGTTCCCCGAGTTTCTCTTTTGGTGGCTCTATGGAGCTCATGGGTGTCCCAAAACGCAAGGTACCCTGTTCACTTATTTGCCGTTTTGGATTTCCTGTTCTTGTTTGGCATTCTAGAGGTTTTGAATTTTACTGCTGGGAATATCCATAGATAGAGTACAGTGATGTGATTGTAGTGTTTTAAGCAAGAGTGGTGTGAGTGTTATAATTTGTGAACTGTTATTGTTTCGGCTTTGTGTTTTTACATTTTCTTAATGGTTGTGTATATCGTGCAGGTTTCTCCGCATAAAAGAGGAATAAGGAATGGGCCAAAAGCTCTGAAACCTATTCCCGTGATTGTCCTATGCAAGTAAGACTTCATCTGTTTTGCATTATTGTTTGCTATTATTTAATATGTTTTGCAAATATCGGGTAATTTCTTGTTATTAGCTATATTAGAGCCTTTGAATGACGGGTACTTAAATGAAATACATATCAGTATAAGACAGTTCAATTTAGGTGTGAAGTAAACTTCTAGTGAACAATTCAGCTCTGCATGGTCATATCTTTCAGTCTATAATATTATAGTTTTAGAATTTCCCACAACCTATAAGGATCACAACACAACAAAGAAAATACATTTTTCTAAAGCGAAACTACTCTGATGTTTGGAGAGGAATGGAACTTTTTATTTCATTGCATGCCATAGATGTGATCCCCTTCTTGCTCTCATGATATTCCACAATTAGTCAACCTGCTAATAAACAGTCTAGAAAACAGAAATGATGGTAAGATCCTGAGGAGTGAGTTACCAGACTTTACTCCTCTATACCATTGTGTTTGGTTTCTTGCTTGCTCAGTTCCTATCCTAGCCTCAAATCTCATTAATTGGGATCTATTATGCAATGCACTTTCAGTTCAATAGGAATTAATCAAGAAATTATATGCTCTAGTTTTGCTTAAAAACTGTATATGAAGTTATCAAATAATTAAATTAGTTTTCATTTCTAATGCTACTCAAACTGTTCACTGAAGTTAGATAGTTGCTGACAATATCAGTCTGTTCCAAATTCTTCTTTATACATCATAAGTTGAAGGACAACTAGTAGTTGAGTTGAGAATCATCACACCCAAGGATTGGTTGACCTTAAGCTAGAGGACATATATGTAAAATATTTAATCGGACTTGGTTTTTCTTTTTCACCATGTGTTGTTGGACAATTGATTTCAATTTTTTAGAAACATTAGAAAATAGAGTTTGGGAACTTCGCTTTCAACCTTGCTCTTGAATAGCCTGATCCATGTTCTTGGGCCCTCCTTTTAGCTGATGATTCAGCATTGTCTAAGAAGTTAACATAGAATTTCTCTGAACAAAAGGGAGAAAAGAGAGGCAGGGAAGGGTAAACTTTAAAATTTATTTCCCCATATATCTGCAATGTGCGGATTCCATCATCAACTGCCTGTGCAGTGTTTAAAACGGGCTTGCACTGTTAAAATTCAAATGAATTTCTATTATCTATATGTGACGTGCATAGGTTGGTTTTACTTAGTGTAGGACCATTCTGTACTTTTTGCGAAATGATTAAACTATTAAACTTTTCTATTTTTCCAGTTTAGATGAGTAATTGACCTGACTTCTTCTGTAGGAGCTGTGGTCGTGTTAGGCTTCCACACTTTTTCTGTTGTGGTGGGAAACCAAATCAAGGTAATACCGGTGAACAGAAAGGTAGTCCAAGCTAATCAAGCTGTTTCCGAAGCACCAGATGTTGGTTGATGTTCAGAGCCACCCATAAGTAGGTCCGTTTGGTAGTTATGTTTTATTTCCTTCTTGTTTCTTAAGCAATGCCATTATTGGATCCGAGGTTTTTTGCTTTGAAAGATAAATGGGAGTTGTTGATGGGTAAAATTTATGGATTTTGAAGATGATATTCCACATCCATTTTAGAGTAAGCTGCTATAGTGCTTTAGTATTGATCTAAAGACATTTATTTTTCACCTATAAGGAAACAACGTTCTTTTGAAGATAAGTAGGGGTGATTCCTCATATCTAAACCAGCTAAATAATGTTAATCAATCAGATTTACACTATCATAATTAAGGCTTCTTCTTCCTGCACCCCTATATTTTTCTTCCTGCACCCCCACAATTTTCTAAATCCCAAAACTGGCCTTAATCTTTTATTTGAAAAAGGACACCGTAGTTACCAGAAATAGGGATCTGGGAGTGTTCTACGGATTCATCAATCCGGAACTAAATATTTTTTTTTTTCGGATGAGGGGGTGTTCCAGAAGCAATTTTTGCATAAATTATTGATTTCCGGATTGCTGAATCTGGAAGCCTAATCCTGTTACGGATTAGTGGATCTGGAATTCTTTTTTTTGAATTATGAATTTCTGAATCCAGAATGCATATTTATGTTATGGATTGGAGGATCTGAAATGCTTTTTTTGAATGAGAAAATATTTTAAATTGCGGATTGGTGGATCCAAAATTTTATCGAAAGTGCTAATCCGAAATTTTTCCGGATTTTGTAATCCATAATGCAAAAAATACAGTTCAAGTGCATTTTATGATTTTTAAAAAATAATAAGGACAATTTGATCTTTGCATAACATTGTGGGTGCAGGAAGAAAAATGTAGGGGTGCAAGAAGAAACTGCCCATAATTAAATAGTAAAACTCCACGAATCTGAATTTACCAGACCAGCGCCGTAAGCTTTACAATTTTAGGCCGAAGGACCTGTTTTATATTGAGTCCACTCCTGCAAGCAGTGACAACTGTGTCCTTATTCACCTTTTAATGCTTAAGTGGAACACCAAACACTTAACAAAAGTCCGCTAATCAGTGAAAAAACTCGCAATTATTCGTGAATTTTTTTTGTCTCCATGCACGAACTATTTCGTGCAAATGCATTTGCGAAATTCAGCGTTTTACTTTCTTTTATCAACCCGTTTACCTGAAGAATCACAAAACAACTCGAAAACAATCTATGATTATATTCAGTTGCCTAATCAGCTTCAACCTGGCAAGCAATATTTTTGGCAAAAAAATAAAGGAGATATATGACTATCATCCATAGTGAATTAAAAAATTTGGGTTATGTCTCTTTGCAGATCAGAAATATTTCAGGAAGAGTGTTCAGAAATGTAAAATGGAATGCTGGTGAGTTATTTTTCTAGTGGCTAAAGAAATACTCTTTAAAAATGTCAGTGGTAATAAGCAACAATATAAATGTATGGCCCAATCTTTCCACTAGGAAACAAGGATTTGGGGAAAGGGAAATCAGTATCGAATATCCATGGACAAGTGTGAGCTCTGTATTCCAAAGGATCTAAAAATAAAAGCTGAATTTTTTATAAAGAAAATAGTCATCTAGATGTTCCACTTTTCATGCAGGTATGCCTCCATCATGCAGGTGTTAGCACTTGAGTCTTTGTTTTCGTTTTTGCTCTACTTGTTTGTCCCTGGTCTTTTTAATATACGTGTTTTGTGTCTTAATGAGTTTTGGGCAAATTTTTTACCCCTCCATATCTCATCATTATGCAAGATACTTAAGATTTTGTTGCTAATTACAAACTCGTAAGTGCTTAAACCCTATTTCCCCCTTTAACTTTTGAGCAATAACTATTTACAGGTTCGGTGTTTCCTTGGCACAAAAGGAAAATACTCTTGTCACCACTGTTCACAAAAGACATTTACCCTACAAAATAAAACATTATATTGTAATAAAGTAATAATTTATTTAGACGTAAGATGAAAGTAATTTACATTTATGATGTCAAAGTATCTCGCACAGAATATGCTGCGCCGTGACAAACGAATAACTTCAACAAACTCATTATAGAATTGCTGTTGCTGCAGATGTAATGGAAGAGAAAATTGAAAAATCAATACACTCGAAACATGCAAAAACAGTCAAAATGAAAAGAAGAAAAAAACCTATGATAATCGATTAGACATTTTCCTATAACCGATTATCCTCTATTTAATTAATATTTTTGTTTATACAATTAATTATAATTATTTTAATAATTATATTATTAGTATTTATTAGTGTATTCTATTATATATAATAAACTAAAATAAAGAAATTAAATATTTTTTTAATATAAAATAAATAAATAATATAATATTTTTCAATCACATTTATTATAAAATTTCTAATCAAATTTATGTACTCTCTTTTTTAAATCACACAGTCTCACTTTTTAATTTTTTTTCTTCTTTCCATTCCAGCTCGACAATGATGGTGTTCATGGAACGTCCTAACATGAGGTGATGAAAGAAAGAAATGTGTAATTGGAGCATGTAGGAGATCCCACATGAAAAGGTTGTATTTGAAATGAAAGAGCTAGTGTAATGAAATTGGAAGATGAAAGAAGGTAAACGGAAGAAAGGGATTATGTTGAGCATTGTAACTGTGGATTTCGGTTTGTAGCTACTGCAAACGCAATGCTGCAGAATTACGCGAAACTCATCCTCACCCCAACCAAAACACTTCTCCTCAATTTCCATTCAATCCCTAAAACCCTAACCACCGCCGCCTCAGCCCGAGACCAGTACTTCGCCGTCATTCACCACGTCTCCAATATCGTGCGCCGCGACTTCTACCTGGAGCGCACCCTCAACAAGCTCCGCATCCACGTCACCCCGGAGCTAGTCTTCCGCGTTCTCCGCGCCTGCTCCACCGCCCCCACGCCCTCCCTCCGCTTCTTCAACTGGGCCCGATCCCACCCCTCCTACACCCCCACCTCCCTCGAGTTCGAACAAATCGTCACCACCCTCGCCCGCGCCAACAACTACCAGACCATGTGGTCCCTCATCCGTCAAGTCACCCTCCACCACCGCCTCTCCCTCTCCCCTGCCGCCGTCGCCACCCTCATCGACGCCTACGGCCACCACCGCCACATCGACCAGGCCGTTGAGGTCTTCAACAAGGCCCCCATCCTCAACTGCCCCCAAACCCTCCCGCTCTACAACGCCCTCCTCAAATCCCTCTGCCACAACCGCCTCTTCCATGGCGCCTACGCCCTCCTCCGCCGCATGCTCCGCAAGGGCCTCCACCCCGACAAAGCCACCTACGCTGTCCTCGTCAACGCCTGGTGCTCCTCCGGCAAACTCCGCGAGGCCAAGCTTTTCCTCAGGGAAATGAGCGAGAAGGGCTTCAACCCTCCCCTTCGCGGCCGCGACCTTCTCGTCGAAGGCCTCCTCAACGCCGGTTACGTTGAATCCGCCAAGGGAATGGTCAGGAAGATGATCAAGGAAGGGATCGTTCCCGATGTTGAAACTTTCAATGCCGTGGTGGAGACAGTGTGCAAGGAAGAGGTTCAGTTTTGCGTTGATCTTTATCACGAGGTTTGTGCTTTAGGGATGGTTCCTGATGTCAACACTTACAAGATTCTCATTCCCGCAGTTTCTAAAAGTGACTTCATTGACGAGGCACTTAGGTTGCTCAATAATTTCGTTGAGGATGGTAACCGTCCCTTTCCTAGCTTGTATGCGCCTGTTATTAAGGCTCTGTGTAGGAGGGGGCAATTTGATGATGCTTTTTGTTTCTTTGGGGATATGAAGGCCAAGGCACACCCTCCTAATCGCCCTCTCTATACCATGTTGATTACCATGTGCGGTCGTGCCGGGAAGTTTGTGGAGGCCGCAAACTACCTCTTTGAAATGACTGAGATGGGGTTGGTCCCCATCTCCCGCTGTTTTGACATGGTTACTGATGGGTTGAAGAATTCTGGCAAGCATGATTTGGCTAGTAGAGTGCAACAGCTTGAAGTTTCTATCCGTGGTGTTTGATGGATCATGTCTTTGCCTCTACCATTATTGCCCATGCTCTGCATCCCTCAAGCTCAAAAATCCTCTACTCGTTGGAATATAGGTCCTAAATCCTTTACTGTCTCTATTCTATCTGTGTTGGGCTGTAGTTCTTATTTAGTTATATTTCACTGTCAATTGTGTTCATAAACTTGATGATTTTTTCCATTATACATTCATACCTTTAAGAAATTTATTGGTTACATGTCGTACAGTCATGTTGTGGATATAGAATTAAAGCAAAAAAAAAATAGTTTTGTTCAGAAAACACTACTCCTTAAAGATGAATACCTACCCCTGAAATTTTGCTTACAGAAAAAAAAAATCACATATCACATTAAATTTCATGTATTTAAAATCTCAATTTCTTCAGCATATCTCCATTTTAGTCTACTAATGTTTTCTTATAATTCCAATCCACAGATGTCTTGAGGGGCCTGAAGTGCAGACGCAGACACTATTTGATGTAGTCCTAGCTTGATTCCATGTAGCTCTTGGTGATTTTTGACATCTTGTTGTTTGATGGATGCCTTGCGTGGGTTAAATGGATGAAGAAATTTTAATGGAGAAGATGAATTTGATAGTAAATATAGAGGTTAGGCCAACTCTTAATAAGTTTTAAGTTAGACACAAAACTAGTGCTAACAAAAAGTGAACAAAAAAGACAAGATGTGCACAAATTTAGGTAGCATTTCTTTAATCAATTCTAAGTTAATTTACAGGAAGGTTAACATTTATTTATAATGCTAAGCGCAATCAATGTGCAAATTTTAACTTTAAAAATTCTCTACTCCCATGATGACAATTGGCTTCTTTAGATAAACTTTTTTCATTTTTTTTATCTCTTTTTCTCCTTCTCGATCCCTTTCCCGGTCTTTACCCTATGACCCATCATACCCATATTCAGAGGGGTAACCCTCCCTCTTATGTCATCTTCTAGAATAGGATGTGTGTTAGCATTATCTTTCCTAGAGGTAGACCTTTTTTGAGTTGCTGTTCTACCCTAACACATAGTCAAACCAACTCATCTAAATCTAGGTTATGGTCACTTTGAAATAACCTCGCATTTTTCCTTGACACTGGATCTCAAGATGAGAAGTTTCATTTTCTGCCTATATTCCTCCACAGATAGATCTCTCTGTCTAAGTCTTTGGAGTTGATACATCAACTCTCTTTCATAGTAAGAGGGAACATATGGTGTGTCCTAAGAGTAGTCTTTAACTCATTCCAGTATCTAATGTGAATAGAAGGATCTTTTAGTAAAGTGGTCCACCAAAATACATGGCTTGTCCCTGAAAGCTCATTGTAGCCAGGGATACTTTTCTATCTTCTTCTACACGGTGCCTATTAAAAATTTGTACCACCTTCCCAATCTAAAAATTCATTTATATAAATTCTTCCAAGAAATGGAGGAAAAGGTCCACCCTTGGGAAATGTTTATTCCTAGGTCTTTGATGATTTCTAGGGTGGGGTTGGTAAGGATATTCAAAACTCAGAATGTTCCCGTACTCTCTTCTTGTAGAATTAAGTATTGATTGATTTTCAAATTTCTCTAGTTTCGTAAAAATTGTACAAAATAGTATAGACTTTATTTTGGACTTATATCCGAGCCATTTTCTTGAGCCAATTTTCATGGACGATGTATTGGGCCAATTAGAGTAGGGTGTAAATAAAATAAAAAATAGTCTAGCTAAAGTTACAATCAGGCCTCCTTGGACCCAATGCAACTCTATACCATCTAGGATGTACGAATAAATTACTGGAGTGCATTATAGAAAGCACGGACTAGCAAGGAAGGCATGAAGGTCTACATGTTATTCCTTCAATAGAAAGAATTCCCACCAATGTCAAAACACCGCTTGTCTTCATGGGAATGGATAGGATTCTCTCCAATTAGAGGAAGTCAATTGTCACCATGATAGTAGAGAATTCTTAGGGTTAAAACTTACACCTTGGTTGTCCTTAACACTATAAATAAGTATTAACTCTTGTAAATTAGTTTAGAATTGATTAAAGAAATGTTGTCCAAATTCGTACACATCTTACTTTTTTCGCTGTTAACATAGTTTTGTATCTAACCATAACTTCTTAGAAGTTGGCCTAACTCTTGCCTGAATTGCATATGGCTTCGGAAACCCACAGCATGTACCAGGTATGCTTATGCCCTCAATACAGATCAACATGGTTTGATAGATAATTTTTACTTTTTCTGTGGTCAATTCTTCAGAAAATGAAGCAGGTTCGGGTTGTAGAGTAATAAAAACATCAGACATGTTGGTTGCGAACCAGCAAGACTCCAATGTCAATTTTTGCGCTGTTTCTCTTTTAAGTGTTTCTAATGAAAGGGAAATTTTCTTCTTAATTTACACACAATTAAGCATGCTGACATTCAAATTCTACCTCTCATTTTTTTTATGTATGATGATTGAGATCAGTAATTTTGAAGTTGCCTCAGATTCATTCCCTCTGTCCATGACACTAGCTCATGAGTCATACATAGTATTCCTGTTTAGATTGTTTGAGCAACTTTAACACACGCCTTTTTACTTTATTTACAGGTTGCCCTTCTAAGTGTTAACATATATCTGATATCGCGATTACTTTAATGGTGGCATATTCAAGCTACTATTGTTTGTCAATTTTTGAGTCTGAACTTATATGGAGGGCACACACAAATCGAAGAAAAACAAAATCTATTGGAAGAGGTAATAATGGTGACGAGGATGATTACATTACCATATCCCGCAGCGTAAAAATGATGTTTCTTTAATGAGAGAATTAAAAAATGTATTTAGACTTATTTGGAGAAAGTTTCATCAAAGACTTAATTCATCGAAACAGTTAAATTGAGGCCGAAATGAATGCAAGTGTTTTTAAGAACTGAAAAACTTCATCAAAATCGTCAAAGGAAAACAAACTATTTAGGAGAAATGTTTCCTGAATTGTTTATGAAAAAAAATGAAGGAAGAAGGGAAAAATCTACTATTTTCGGAACTGTAAAACTATATCAAATCTACTATCATTTGCGTGCATACTTATTTTTTCTCAAAATCAAGTTTACCTTATAAGAAAAACAAGTTCATTTAAATTTGTGTGTCTGTGTAAGGACATCAAAAAAATTAATTTTAAATTAAATTGATTCTGCTTAAAATTGGTTTCAAACCAATTCAATACGAATTAAACATGTAAATGTTCTTTAAAATCAGCTTAATAGATATTTTAACAGAACTCAAAAAATAGTAAACTTTACCATATTATTCTAACGGCCTATCAAGATTAGGCCCATTTTATTTATGAGTTCTCTGCACCATCTCTCACCCAGACACATAAAATACCACTAACACAAATATTTAAGTTTAAAAAAATGAAATTAGTATTTAGACTTTTTTTTTCTCGTATAGTACTATTTTTATTTTTATTTTTCCATTCAACACCTTTTTTTTTTTTTTTTTTTTTTCTTTTTTTTTTTTTTTTTTTTTTTTTTTTTTTTTTTTTTTTTTTTTTTTTTTTTTTTTTTTTT